>OMFM01000101.1_pt1 | contig 44749 bp, 43 predicted proteins | sample 1645661 | NCBI WGS metagenome assembly OMFM01 (sample SAMEA103958128, study PRJEB25191) | human gut metagenome | reverse complement strand
AATTTTTTCATTTATAATAATTGATGAGGCTAGTCGAAATGATTAATGATCTAACAAAGGGAGCACCATTAAAATTAATGCTTTTATTCTCGATACCTTTGCTTATCGGGAACATATTTCAGCAGTTTTATAATATCGCCGACATAATTATCGTAGGGCGTACGCTCGGCATGACTGCACTGGCTTCCGTTGGTGCGGTTTCTCCTCTATTCTTCCTTATTATGTTTATTATTGTCGGTATGACAAACGGGTTTGCTGTTATCACCGGCCAAAGATTCGGCGCAAAGGATTATGAAGGTGTCAGACGCTCTGTAACAATGTCAACAATATTGAGTACTGTCTTCACTATTACCTTTACAATAATCTGCGCAGCAGCAATGCACCACATTCTTTTCTTGATGAATGTCCCTCAGGAGATTTACAAAGATGCATATTACTACATACAGATTGTTGTTATAGGTTTGATTGTAGCAAACTTTTATAACCTTCTTGCCAGTATAATAAGAGCCCTCGGGGATAGTATGACACCTCTATACTGCCTGATTATTGCATCTGTTTTAAATATATTCCTGGCTTTATTATTTATTCTTGAATTCCATATGGGAGTGCCGGGCTCAGCTTTTGCATTAGTTCTTTCTCAAGCTTTTTCAGCTCTTTTGTGTGTCTGGTATGTAAAAAAACATTTTCCTATTCTTCATTTAAAGAAAAAAGACTGGATTATTGACTGGAAAAAAGAATTTAATTTTGCACTGGCACACCTGAAAGTCGGTATACCAACGGCCCTACAATTTGGCATTCTGGGACTTAGCCTTTTAATAATACAAAGTGTATGTAACACTTTTGGGCCTGATGTTATTGCTGCATTCACTGCAGCACTCAGAATTGAGCAGATGGCAACACTTCCTATGATTTCATTCGGAGTAGCGCTTGCAGCTTATGTAGCACAAAACTTCGGAGCCGGAAACTTTTCGCGCATTCGCTTCGGAGTAAAAAAAGCATCATTGATTAATGTAATATTGAGTATTGTAATGGCGTTTATAATGCACTTCTGGGGCGGGCATCTGGTAAGAATTTTTGTGGGATACCAGAATGAAGATATTGTAAAAATTGCACATGATTACCTTTTCCGAAGTTCTTTATTCTATTTCTTCCTTGCACAAATATTTATTTACAGAAACGCTCTTCAAGGTTTAGGCAGAGCTGTAATACCTATGCTTGCTGCAGTCGGCGAGCTGCTTATGAGGTCGTTTGCAGCTATTTATCTGGCTGCAAAAATCGGATACTTTGGAGTATTTTATGCAGGGCCTATTGCCTGGGTAGCTGCTTCAATTGTTCTCGCAGCAGGATATTACTCCACAATTAAACAATTTATTTTAAAAACTCAGCAGAAACTGAGGAAAAACAGAAGAGTTTCTTAAAACAAAAAAATATGGTATTATAGATTAAAAGTGAGGAGTGAGTATGGAAAATAATAACAAGCCTGTTGTACATCTGATATCAAAACCGGACAACATGCTAAAAACAATATACACAGCAGCAAGAACCTGCTATAGTGCAGATACACCGTTCAATATTTATGAAAGCACGGATGATGAAGAAAAAATGCTCAAATTGATTGAACGTGTTATAGGTTCAGGACATTATTCTGTAATTGAACACATTCAGGTAACATTTGCAATCTCAAATGTTTCAAGAGCCTGCACACACCAGTTTGTAAGACACCGCCACATGTCTTTTTCACAGAAATCACAAAGATATGTTAAGGAGAAAGGGCAGTTTGATTATATCATTCCGCCTACTATAGCAAGAGATGAGGCTTTAAAAACTAAATTTATCGAGTTTATGGGTGAAATATCTCAGAAATACCTTGAATTTACAGAAGCAGGAATCCCTGCAGAAGATGCAAGAGCAGTACTGCCAAATGCAGCAGCAAGCTCAATTGTTGCAAGCTTAAATTTAAGAGAAATGATACACCTTGCAAATCTAAGACTCTGCACAAGAGCACAGTATGAAATCAGAACAATGATAAAAATGATGTGCGAAGAACTGCTTAAAGAAGAGCCGTGGCTCACGCCTTACCTTGTGCCGAAATGTGAAAGACTCGGCTACTGTGATGAAGACAAATCTTGCGGAAGGAAGCCTAAACTCAGCGTATGAAAAAGCTTGCAATAACTTTATCAGTACTGTTTTTAGGTCTTGTTGCAATATATTTTTTCCTGCTAAAGCCGGAAAAATATGTTGAAGCAGATTTGTATGACGAAATTCTTGAACGCGGAACGCTAAAAGTCGGTATAAATACCGACTCCAAGCCTTTCGGATTTTTTGATGAAAACTGGGAGGTTAAAGGATATGATGCAGATTTAGCAAGATACATTGCTCAATATATCCTAAAATCACCTAATGCTGTAGAATTTTATCCGGTAACTCCGGCAAACAGAATGTTAAAAGTTTCAACCGGCGACGTAGATATGGTTATTGCTACAATGACAATAACACCACAAAGACGCGAAATTATTGACTTTTCAGTTCCATATGATTTAGCAGGTCAGGCGCTTCTTGTTCGCTCAAACAGCAGAATTACATCTATTGCAGACCTTGCTGGCCAAAATGTCGGAGTTGTATTTGGAACAACAGCTGAAAAAAATATGTTAAGCCTTGCCCCTGCTGCTAATATTATAGGTTTCAGGAACTATAGAACCGCTTATACAGCTCTTAAGGACGGAAAAATTGATGCACTGACTTCGGACGATACAATCCTGAGCAGATTTGCATACGAAGATAAATCTGTAAGACTTCTACCTAAAAGATATACTAAAGAGCCTTATGGAATCGCCTTAAGAAAAGGAAAAGGCACTAAAAGACTAAAAGAAAATATTGACTTTGCAATCAAAGATATGCAGAGAAAAAACGTTATTCTCCGTCTGCGTAGAAAATGGCTTAAATTATAGCAAAAAAATTTTTTATGCGTTTTCAAAATACCAAAGGAGAAATAATTAATGAAACTTGAATTTAACCCGCAGAGAATTGTTAAGAACCCGGGGAAGTCTTTTGATATATTTTCACAAAAAGTAATGAAGAGCATAAAAAGACAAGAAAAAGTTGATGCGTCGGCATTTTCTTGCGAATTAATGAGTATTGGAGATGTATTTGAAAAACAGGGTAAAAAACCTGTTATGAATAAAATGGCCCAAAGACTTGCTGAAACGCTGGTAAACATTGGGGATAGCAATCTTTCAGGAATTATTTACAGTTTTCTGATTAAATTCAATAAAGATAACGCAAAAATTGCAGAACAAATTGCATTAAATGCTCTTGCAATTGCAAACAGACAGAAAGATTCCATTCACATTATGGCCAGATCTTATGATTTAAAAGAAATATACAAGCAGACAGAATATGGCAGCGAAAAACATTTAAAAGCACTCTATGGTGAAAAAAGGGCCCTAAAAGACATTGTAACGAATTATGATAATGTCATCAAAAAATATAGAACTGTAACAAGAGAAGCTAAGCCAAAAGAAACTTACGAATTGATGCTGTGTGAAAATATATTTGAGATTATTGAAATACTAAAGAAAAAGGAGCCTAAAAGAGCTCTGGAAGAACTTAACCAGCTTAAAGAAGCAGTTTCCAGAATAAAACAACAGGGTACTAAAGAGAAAAACCTTAGACGGATAAAAGAGCTCTCAGAAGAAATTAAGCCTTAGCCCTGAAAGCAAACTTTTTAAATAAAATATATGTAAATACTGCTGCAGAAAGAGTCGCAATAATTTGAGCAATAAAGACGTTAATATGCAGCACCTTTACAATAATCTCAAGCAAGCCGGCATTAATCATATAGCTAAATACCCACGTTGTACAGCATTTCAGATATTCTTTCATCCAGTTTCCTTTTGCTCTGAATACAAAAAATTTCTGAGTTGTAAAAGAAACCACAGATGATATAATCCATGCAAGCGCAAGTGCTATCTGGTAGGCGTGCTCGCCTAATATAATACAAAATGCAGAATAAATAAGATATGATACGCCGGCGTTAAACCCGCCGACGATCAAAAATCTTATTTTATCTGATAAATTAAACCAGTACTGTTTCATTACTAAAAATTATACTCCGGAATTACAAATGCCTCGTTGTTTGCATCTTTTTCTACAAACTGAAGATAGTAATCAAGAGCTTTTTCCTTTGAATTATCATAAAACTCGTCAGAAATAAGCTCTCTGTGGAGTTCTGTTCTTTCGCCGGAATAATTTCCAAGAACCCTTGCAAACTTCTCAATTGTTTCCAAATCCTCTCCGCCGGCGTAAGCCTTTGTTTTCGCATCGGTACCGGAAGGGCGGATTTCTACATACTTATCGGCAAACTGGAGATAAGTACCGTCACCTACAAACTTAACAGCCTTCAGATTATCAAAACTTAACTCTGCAAATGCTCCGTTTAAGACTTTCTTCACAGCTTCTAAATCTGCAATACCTTCTCTGATAGCTATTGCAAGCGAAAGGTAGAACAGGTCATTTTTGGTTCTCTGCTTTTCACCTTCTACTTTAGCCTGTTTTAATTTCTCAATATCAGGTTCTGATTCATTGTAGTATGAAATATCTTCTCTTACGTCGAACTTGGCAATGATGTTATTTTCATCAAAAATCTCAATAAGATATTCGGAAAGAGTCTTGTTATCTTCTTCTAATTTTGCAGCTAATGACGAAGCCACGATTATTGCCTCAGTGGCACTCTTTTCTCTCATTGCAATTGCTTTTCTGCCTGCAAGAGATTCAATTAAATCTTCTGAACCCATAATCATACCGCCGGATTCTTCTCCGCCGAATATTAAACGCGGCTGAACACCCAGATTAATTGAGTTTCCAAAAACGTCATCAACAACAACTTCGCCTTCCGGATTATTTTTAATTTGAAGTTCAACTTTTTTCATTATGTTAGCGATTTCTTTAAAACCAACAGGCACGTTAACTACTTTAATACCGTGTGCTTTAGCCCATTCGTCCCAAGAAAGTGCAGATGCAGTTGTTTTAATCATAAATCTTGGATGATTTTTAAACTTGCCATGCGATTTTAACTGTTTAACACGATAGTTCATAAGCATTAAAAACGCCTGATTTGCACTGTAAATCGTCAGAATTCTGTCTTCATCAAGCTGAATATATGAAATACCGTATTCTTCCAGCATAGGAGAATTTCCGGCCGCCTCAATCTGGCACACAGTCAGCCTGTCGTGGTCAGGGTCTGTAATAAGCACAACCGTTCCGAGCGGATAATCTGCAAGAACTTTATCATAATGCAATGATTCAATAACAGGGAAAAACTTTTCGCCATCCGGTCTTTTTGCAATCACCGTAGCATCTACCGAATAATCATAAAAAACTTTGTTGCCTTTAGGATCAGTATCATATTTCCCTATTGAGTGGAAGAAAGGATCTTCTTCAATATTATTCCACGCATACTTATCAGCAATACCGAGTTTATCCAGAACACGGCTCAAAGTTCTGTACGCACAGCCGCCCACGCTCTCAATAAACAGCTTCGACTTCATTTTCTTAACGCCTTCAAGATTCTGGGCTACCCCGGATTTAAGATATTCAACGTATAAGTCTACACCGTCATTTAATTTCGACATGACAGCATCATCAATAAGCGGGTCATTTTTCGGAGCAATCTTAATTTCATAAGATCCGTCTTTTTCCACTTTGTCAAAAATTTCCTGAATTTTGTCTACAAATTCCAGCGACTCTTCCGGTAAATACTGGCTTCCCTGAGAATTCAAGTCCTTTGTAGCGGTCTTCACCGAAATACCATGGCTTGAAGTAATATATTCTCCGCCGACTAAATCCAGTTTAAACGCAAGGAAAGAAGCCAGCCATATAGGAATAGTTTTTCTTTCTTTTGGGGTAAGGGTTTTAATTCCCTGAGCTGCCTGTATTCGTGCAATTGCATCGAGATACAAAGCAGAGTTATACCTTACCTCGCTTCCGGCAAGCTTAACAACCTGCTTACCTTCATATTTTTCACGGGCAACAAGCGCCTTTGCTAAAGTCGCAAGTACAATTCCGACAAGGTTTATAGGAAATCTTGTATCCTGAGGGAACAAAATATTCTGAGGCCCTCTAATCCCTGCAGTAGATACTTTAGCCTCCTTAGAGTAATTGTCAAACCATTCTTTAAGATTCAATCCTTCCGGATTTGAATCCGAATGCGGATACAAATGCTCTCTTTTAAGAGTAAAAGTAAACCCGTCTTTATTATCAAAATTCATTAAATCTAAGTTTTTTATATAATCAGGAGTTTTGTCATAAACATTCTTAAACAGTTCTCCTTCTAACTCGCAGCTTGGTTTTAATTTATACATAATCCTCTCCTATTTAAGTAAAATAATTATAACATAAATCTTTACATTTGTTACAATCTCATACATATAAAGGGTTGCAAAAAGCAGCTCCATGTTTTATAATAAATATATATAGTATATACTCAATTAAGAATATAAAAAAGGATTTTTATTATGACAATATCGTTTAGCGGTCTGGCTTCCGGATTAGATACATCTTCATGGGTTGAAGCGCTTGTTTCAGTCAAAAAAGAAGAAGTTAAAGGGTTTGAAACAAAATTAAAAGAAATGCAAACCATAAAAACTACTTTAAACGACACAAGAAGTGCATTTTCAACACTAAGAAGTGCAATAGAAAAGCTCACTGACGCAAAATTCGGCGGCTCTTTCGACCTTTTCGGAAAAAATACTGCTACATCTTCTAACGAAGAAGTATTTACGGCAACAGCTACAAGCAGTGCTGCAAGACAAAATTATGATATCAAAGTCCAGCAGCTTGCTACTTATACAAAAGCTTTATCTAAAGATGCTGCAAGTGCAGTTGCAGATGACAGCACGAAATTGTCTAACCTTGGTATAACAGAAGGTACTTTCACTGCATACGTTAACGGTGAAAAACACGTTGTTAATATAGGCAAAAATGATACACTAGGCGATTTAAAATCACGCCTCGCTGAATTTGGAGTAAAAACAGAAGTCAGCGATACAGGTGTCTTAAAATTATCTGCACAAAATTCAGGGGATGTAGTTAATATCGGTGCGACTACAGACAGTTCAAATATATCCTCTTTAATAGGTTTGACTAAACAGGAAGACGGTTCATACGCGTCTACAAATTCTCTGTACAAAGCCTCTGTTGCTTCTAAATTAACAGCTGAAGATTCAGGTTTTAACGAACAGATTACAGAAGGTACTTTTACTATCGGTGATGCAACATTCACTATCACTAAAAATACAACTTTGTCATCATTGATTTCTGAAATCAACAGTAATGATAAAGCTCAGGCGTATGCTTACTGGGATGATGCAACAGGAAAACTTTCTATTACATCAAAACAAGAAGGCGCATCATATATTAATATTGAAGCCGGTACAAGCAACTTTACCGATGTAATGGGCTTTACAACCAGTGAATGGAATGAAGACGGTACAGTTAAGTCTTCAAAAATGTATACAGAAGCTCAAGAACTCGGCCAGAATGCGATTTTCTCTGTCAACGGGACAACGATGACTTCTACATCCAATACTGTTACTTCAGATATTTCAAGAATTGACGGTGTAACTCTTACGCTTAATCGTGCAAATACAGAAGAAGACGGCAATACAACACTTAAAGTAAGCCAGGATACATCCGGCTTAAAAGATGCTGTAAACGAATTTATTACAGCATATAACGATTGTATAGCAAAAGTTGAAGAAGTTACTGCAAGCGGTGCCGACTTACACGGTGAAACTTCATTAACAAGTCTTGAAAGAACCCTGAAAAGTTATGCTACAACTGCAAACGGCACAAACGGCGGTATTTACAAACTTTTCTCTGATATCGGTATTACAACAGCAGCACCGGATGGAGATAATCTTTCAACAGACACATATAAGCTTGAGCTTGATGAAGAAAAGTTCATGAAAGCGCTTGAAGAAAATCCTGATTCAGTACAATCACTACTTGCTGGTGAAAACGGCGTTTTGAGTATGATGGAAAACACCATTGAACAGAGTTTAAAAGCATCTGTAGGTTTCTTTGATGTTAAAACATCAACTCTTGATTCTGACATTAAGAAAATGGAACAAAAAATTACGAAGAAAAATTCTAGCATTGAAACTTATCAGGCGCAGCTTGAATCTAAATTCCAGAAGATGGAACAGGCAATTGCGTCTATGCAGCAAAATTATAGCTCCTTCTTATCATAGGAATTAGTTAGCCCATTAATGTTTGAGCAAACTTTAGCGACTCGTCCGTAACTTCGCCGCCGGCTAGTTCTGCGACGGCCTTAAGTTTAGCTTCGCCTTCCAGAATAGATATGTCAACGCTGGTTTTTCCATCCTGTGTCTTTTTGACATAAAAATGTCTGTCAGATTTTGAGGCAATGATTGCCTGATGTGTAATCATAATAATCTGCATAAATTCAGCAAGCGCCTTGACTTCATCTGCCACAGCCTGAGAAGTTTTTCCGGATATACCGGTATCAATTTCATCAAAGATAACAGTGCCTATATTGTCGCTCTGTGCAAAAATAGTCTTAATTGCAAGCATTACACGCGAAATTTCACCGCCGGATGCAACTTTTGCAAGCGGTTTTAAGCCTTCTGAAATATTTGTCGAAATAAGAAATTCTACTTTATCAAACCCGTTTGCAGACAGTTCGCCGCGCTCAAAGTGAATTTCAAACTTAACTTTCGGGAGCTCAAGTTTTTCAAGTTTTTCAACAATAAGAGCGGAAAGAACTTTTGCATAATTCTGTCTTTCTTCTGAAATCTCACCTGCAAGAAGTTCAAGCTTGCTTCTTTTCTCTATAATTTCTCTTTCCAGCTCCTCAATATTCTGCGTTGAAAATTCTATACCGTTTAGTTCCTGCCTGAGTTTTTCACCCTGAGCCATAACACTCTCTAAAGACCCGCCGTATTTACGTTTCAATTTGTCGAGCAGAAACAGTCTTTCCTGTATTGAGTTAATTCTCTCCTCATCATTATCAAGAGAACTTGAATATTCTCTCAGGTTTGATGATAAATCTTTCAAAACTTCAATAGCTTCAATAACTTTTCCTTCCTGTTCTTCCAGTGAACTATCCATATTGGAAGCTTTTGAGAGGTTCATTTTAATCTGCATCAAAGCATCGATTATTGCGCCGTCATCACCGGAAATTGCCCAGTATGAAGCCCCTGTTAAATCTTTGAGCTTTTCAACATTTTCAAGCACTGCAAGTTCGTTGTTAAGCTCCTCATCTTCATTTGCAGATTTAATCTGCGCTTCATCAATTTCATTAACCTGAAACTTAAGAAAATCAATTTGTTCCTCAGTTTTATCAGCAGAATTTTTTAGCTCTTCAAGCCTTGCCTGCATATCTTTATATACACCAAACTCTTTTCTATAGTTTTCAAGCATAGTACCGCAGGTATTTTTAGCATACGCATCCAGCAGAATTATATGGTATTTCGGCTGTAAGAATGAGTAAGTCTGGTGCTGTGAATGTACGTCGATAAACAGCTCGCGGAAATGCCGCATAAATTCCTGATTAACCAGACACCCGTTAACTCTTGAACGAGAACCGGTTTTGGTAATCTCTCTTGATAGAACAATCTCGCATCCGCAGTTATCAATACCATTTTCATCAAACAGTTCTGATAAATCCTGTTTTTTATTACATAAAGTTAATTCAATTACGGCTTTTTCCGCATCGCCTTTAATAACTTCTTTTCCAGCCTTTGCTCCGAATGCAATATCAATGGCGTTGATAAGAATACTTTTTCCGGCACCCGTTTCACCTGTTATAATATTCAATCCTTCTGCCAGATCCAGCTCTAATTCATCAATTAATATATAATTTTTTATTAAAATCTTTGATAACATACCCTAACTATCTTCTTCCCCGTCATCATCATAATCTTCGTCTTCTTCATACTCGTCAGCTTCGTCGTCGTATTCAGGCTCGTCCTCATAGTTTTCATCTTCTTCCGGTTCTTCCTCTGAATATTCCTCTATACTGGTTTCCGGCTCAATGACTGCGTTTCTGCCGAGCATTTCTTTTATATATTCCAATTCCTGTTTTACAATTTTCTTTGAAAAAGAGAGCGTATAAGGATTATCGAGCGCGTGCTCAAGATTAGCGCAGTAGTTCTCCGAATCGCCAATGTATTTATAAACCCTTGCCAGACAATAATACAAGTCTCCGTTTTCCTCCTTATCTATTCTAGTACTAAGGATTTCCAGTATTTCTTCTGTCTCACCGGATTTTAGGCAAATTTTTGTAAGAAGTTTATACGCTTCAATATCAGAAGAATTATACTCCAGAGTTTTTAATAAATACTCTTTTGCCTCCTCAATATTTCCGCTCTTGTATGCAATTGAGCCGAGGTTAAAATATGCCCAGCTGTAGTCCGGAGAGATTTCAAGAACTTTTTTGTAACTATCTATCGCAAAATTTGTAAGCCCGTCATTCTGGTATATAAATCCAAGGTAAAAATACGCAAAAACATCTCGTGGATTAATGGATACAGCTTTTTGAAAATTATCCAGAGCAAGATTTTTTTCGTCTTTATTAAAATAACAAACCCCCAGATTGAAATAACAATTTCCATCCTCAGGGTCTGTTTCAAGAACCTTGCGGAAAGCGCTGATTGCCTCGTCCCATTCTTTTAAGTCCACCAGAACATCCCCCAGATTGTAATAAAAATCTTCCTGAGGAGAAATTTCAACAGCTTTCTGATAACACTCTTTTGCTTCCGTAAACTTTTTTAATTTTTCATATACAATGCCTAAATTGTAGTAAATTTCAGCATCCTGCGGAAAATATTTTAAAAGATATTTCAAATTTCCTTCTGCTTCTTCATTAAAACCATTATTAACCAGAAGTATTGAGAGTTCTCTTCTTGCCTGAAAGTTTGAAGGATCGTTTTTTAGAATATTCTGAAGTGACTCGATATCATTACCCATATATTAATTATAACAAAGTCAGTATAAATAGTAAATTTTTGTAAATATTTTCGTAAAATTTACCCTTCAACTAGCAAAAAAAATTAATCAGAGGTTTTAGAACAAATGGATGGTTGATTAACTGCATAATATGATATAATTTAATAAATAAAGCGAGGTAACTACATGAGTGAAGTAAATGGTCCAAAATTTAGTGTAAATCAGGTAAATTTTAACGGTATTCAACAAAAACCGCAGGCAGAAGTTCCTGTAGAAGAACCGGCAGCAGAAGCTCCGAAATTAAATGATTTTTCTGACCCTAAAGCTGAAGCACTCGGCCGCTCAATGTTGTTTAAAGGTGCAGATGACACTAATCATGATTTGAAGGCACTGCTTGAAAACCCACAAATTGCAGAAAATTCCGACAAAGCGTTTGAAACAGCGCTAAAAGCTGCTCAGGATGCAGGTCTTGCAAACCCTTATGAAGAAGCTGCCTCTTTTGCAACCGGCGCTATTTAGACTCTGCATAATAAAAAACACCCCATTCGTCTGAATACGGTGTTTGTTTATTTTTAATAATTGACAGTGTCTAATTTATTTCCGCACCGTCGGTGGCTTGAAGCTGTTTTGACTTGTAATTATGGATGACCGCGTCAACCAGTAAGTCGTAAGAAGAACTCTTTTCTATATTCGGAAATTCTTCTTTTAATTGTTGTCTGACCATTGCTTCCAACCTCTGTTCGTCAGCCTTTATTTTTAGTTCATTGCTTGACAATGACTCTATATATTCTTCATTTGCTTTTCTCTGTGAGCTTGCAAATGTAAGTAAATTTGCTTTTGTATCTAATGCTTCTTTCAGTGACTTGAAAAATTTCAGGTTGAACATAACGACCTCTTTAGTTTTACTACCTTCACTTTGTACTATATTAAAGTCCCCTCAAGGTAAAAATTGACTCTTTTCTTTTAAGTTGTTACAATTTTTTACATTTGGGAGAAATCTGTTAGTATTATATACTTATTTTTCAAACTCTTCAATAGTGCAAGTCTGTTATTTTTTATATTTTCATCCTTATCCATGACAAGTACGTCATCAAAGAATTTTGTTACAACAGGGTTAATTTCTGTCAAATCAGTGAGATATTTTGCGTAATCACCGTTAAAACTAATTGCCTGAACTGCTTGATATAAATCTTTTTCAGCATTTTGGACAAAAAGTTCCGGCCTAACTTCTCCAGCATCTTCTTTCAAAATACGCAAGACTCTGTTAGCATTCTCTACAAGTTTCTCATCAACTCCGCCTGCTACTGCTTTGACGCGTTTTACATAATCACAAAAATCAATACAAGGATTGTTTTGAGCGCATGCTTCCAGAGCAGTTTTTGGATAATCGTTGTTCAAGAATATAATAGCTCTTTGTACGAAAAATTCCTCAACATCTTTTTTAACGTCTGCTTTTACCGGAAGAAGTGCCAGCGTTTCATCAATCAATACGGAAACATTTAGCTTCAAATTATGCTCAAGGATTGTCTTGATAATTCCGAGAGCTGCACGTCTTACGCCGAGCGGATCAGAAGAACCTGTTGGTTTTTTACCGGAAACGAATACTGCACAGATTGTATCCAGTTTATCTGCAATACCAACAACCTGACCTTCAATAGATTTCGCTGTTTCAGAATCAGCATTGAGCGGGAAATAATGTTCTTTTATACCTTCTGAAACCTCCGGAGCTTCTTTTGAAACTCTGGCATAGTCAGCACCGATAAACCCTTGAAGCTCTGTAAACTCAAATACAAGGTTTGTTGCTAAATCAGCTTTGCAAAGTTCTGCAGTTCTCTTAATAGAAGGTTTATTTATTCCAAGAGAAGATGCTATTTTTTCAGAAAGCTTCACAATACGCTGAGTTTTATCATACACAGAGCCCATACCTTTTTGGAAGGTCATGCCCTTAAGATTTTCAACATAAGCCTCAAGCGGTTTCTTGGTATCTTCATTAAAGAAAAATACAGCATCATCAAGTCGGGCCTTAATTACTCTCAAGTTTCCGGCTTTAATATTTTCAAATTCGCTGCCTGTATAGTTTGTAATAGTTACAAATTTATTTGTAAGTTTTCCGTCTTTTGTGTACAGAGCAAAATATCTCTGATGGGTTTCCATAACTGTTACTGCAACTTCCTGAGGTATTGTGAGAAAAGCTTCGTCAAAATTGCAGGTTACGGCAACCGGCCATTCGCAGATGAATGTAACTTCTTCGAGTAAATCATCGGAAATTTTTGTAACAGCGTTAAGTTTATCTGCTTCAATTTTAGTTAATTCTAAAATGCGTTGTTTTCTTTCATCCGGATCAACAATTACGTTTGCCTCACGCAGCTTAGAAACGTATTCATCAGGATTATTAATCACAATATTTTGCCTAGAAAATCTATGTCCGTTTGTTATATTGGAAGAATCTTTATCAATAATTCTAATCTTGACTTCTTCATTGTCCAAAATTGATAAAACCCATCTTATCGGGCGGGAGAATTTAACATCATTGCTGCCCCATCTCATAAAATGAGGGCCTTGAAGTTTTGAGAAAATTACCGGAACATTTTCTTGCAGCAAATCTTTTGTATTTTTACCTTTAATTGAAATTTTCGCGTAAACGTAATTATCTTCAATATAGAGTTCATCTGCTCCAACTCCGTTTTTCTTCGCAAAACCTTCTCCGGCTTTTGTGAGGTTATTATTTTCATCAAACGCCGCTTTTGCAATCGGGCCTTTTACAACTTTTTCTACATCAGGCTGAGATGAAGCAAGTCCATCTATGATTACAGCAAGACGTCTGGGGGTTGCCATTACGTTAACTTTTTCATATTTTACATCACTGTCATTTAAAAATGTTTCAAATCCGTTTTTCAATTGAGAAATTGCCATTGGTATAAACTTATAAGGTAATTCCTCAACACCTACTTCCAATAAATATTTACTCATTTATATTTCTCCGTTTCTCTTTAAATTATACATGGAAAAGGCAGAATTTGTAAAAATATATTAATATGCAGACAATTTTCTTTACTAAAAATACTTTTTTAATATATGAAAGTTCTTTTTAAGCTGGGGAAACAAAACGACATATTTCAAAGTGCTTATGCAAATTTCACTAAGCGCTGCCTGAGGCCTGAACAAGAAATCTTGAGTGCAAAAAACGATTATATCGAAATCAGAGATTTATTTGTACACGGCGGAAAGGTTGAAGACTTCTGCAACAGAACGGTCAAATTGTCTGACGAGTTGAAAATTAACGGAAACAGCAGACTAAGCGACCTTTTAATAAATGAACTCAGCAAATTATGCATTAATTTTAATATGCAGGCAAAAGCAGAAGAACTCTTGCATATAGCGCTTGAAAACAGCCGTAAAAAGAATGACGGACTGCATGAACTCGCAAGGCTTACTGATTTAGAATATTTATATAAAAACCTAAATGACCGAAAAAATCTGTTTAATATACTTCAACAGAAAAAAGAATGCTGCAAAAAGGTTATTGCTGAATATGAACAAAATGTGAAAAATTATGATAGTATTCTTAAAAAACCAACTCCAAAAGAAGGAGTACAGACACAGCTTGCATTCACATACTCGGATTTAGCGCATATGCTTGAAAGGCGAAAACCTAAGGATGCTGTTAATCTGTATACAAAATGCAGAAATATTTACGAAAGTCTGGGGCGCGAACGAGAAACAGCTTATCTTAATGAAAGAATTAGAAGGCTGAGTGAAAGATACGAAAAATTATCTTTGAAGCCTTAGCCATAAGGCTTATTTTGCTTAATATATTGTAATAATTTATACCTGAAGACTTTTATTATACTGAAAAATAAGTTATAATCTGGGAAAGGAGTTTGTATGAAAAATAGATTTAAGCGTATAATAAGCTGCATATCCTTTCTGGGCTTATTTCTTATGTCATTTTTAGGTTTGGAAGCCAAAGCTGTAAATACTTCTAACGTACCGGAAGTTTCTAATACCGCTGTATCCGTACAGAACAGCAGTAAACCTTTTATACTGTATTCCGGCATTGAACTAACAAACAAAGATAATGTAAAGCTTGCAGGTCATTATTCCCACCGTTCGCATTATTCACACAGCTCGCACAGTTCACATTATTCTTCAAGATTTTAAGAGGAAACATGAAGCAATACAAATTTGCGAAGTCTGTTTTTGATAAAGATGCTATTTTGAAAACAGTATACTTATGGCAGGACATATTAGTATCGGAAGATGAATTTAATTATATTATAGAGGTTAATTCTCTAAATAATTTTGATATTGATAAATTTAATTCTGATTTACAGGAACAACAGCTCAGAGAAACTCTTAACGGCCAGTTCGGAGAATTAAGAGAAGCTATTTATAACAAAGCTTTTGAAAGATTTGAGGTTTCATAAATTGTCCTCATATATCATTCTTCCTTTTAATTTTAAATATTCAGATGATACGGTTCTTATGGTAAATCAAGCCGGAGAATGGATTATTGCCCGCAGAGATGATTTTGATAAATTCCACTCATACAAGCTTCAGCCTCAGAATGAATTTTACAAAAGATTAAAAGCCAAACATTTTCTTACAGTACCGGAAGAAAAAGAACAAGTTCTTGATTTGCTTGCAATAAAACTGCGAACCAGAAAAGCTTTTGCACAATGTTCTCCAAATTTGCATATGATTGTTGCGACACTGCGATGTAACTGTCTTTGCAAATATTGCCACGCCTCAAGTATTGATATGTCGGCAAAACAGTATGACATGAGCTGGGAAACCGCAAGAAAAACTATTGATTTAATTTTTCAATCACCGTCCGACGACATTAAGATAGAATATCAGGGCGGAGAACCTCTATTGAATTGGGATATAGTTAGAGAAAGCATACTGTATGCCAAATTTGTCAATAAACTTGCTGGAAAAAACTTAAGCTTTGTAATTTGTACCAACCTGATGCAGATTACAAAAGAGCAAATTGATTTTATAAAAAAACATTCAATTGAAATCTCAACATCGCTTGACGGGCCTAAACAGCTGCATGATACAAATAGAAAATCTCGAATATTTGAAAGTTCATACGACAAATTCATTGAAAACTCTAAGCTGATTAATGATTGCGCACCGCTTTTGACAATTACAAAAACAAATATTAACAAGCTTAGAAGTGTGATTGATACCTACGTCAAGCTTGGGTACAATACAATATTTCTAAGAGCTTTAAATCCATATGGAAATGCCGTCAAAAATAAAGCTGAACTTGATTATTCAACCGAAGAATTTATTTCTGCATACAAAGATGCACTGCAATATATAATAGAACTTAACAAGAAGGGAATAGACTTTGTAGAATGCTATACCGCTCTGTTTCTTACACGTATTCTTACCCCGTTTTCAACGGGATTTGTAGATTTGCAGTCACCATCAGGCGCAGGCCTGTCCGGAGTAATTTACAATTATGACGGCAAAGTTTATCCCGCCGATGAAGCAAGAATGCTGGCAAGGATGGGAGATGATTATTTTTGCCTTGGAACTGTAGATGAAAAGTTTTCCGGAATATTCAACGGGCAGGTTATGCACAGCATAGTCCGAAACTCCTGTGTTGAGGCCATGCCGGTATGTTCAGAATGCGTTTACCAGCAGTATTGCGGAGCTGATGTGATAAGAAATTATCTTGAAACAAAAGATTTAATGGGAAACAGGAGAAAAAGCGGCTTCTGCAAGAAAAACAAAATGGTGCTTGATTATATATTTTATTTATTAAATAAAACAGATGATGGATATATTCTGGTCGTGGGTAACAAGACGGCCGTATGGAGAAATAAACCTTGAAAAAAATTAAAGGCGAACCTGTTAACATAACGCAATTGATTACAGGGAAAATAACAACAAAAAATAATATTTTCGATAAAAATAGAATAGTCGTATGTGACAAACTTCCTTTAATCAGATTTGGCGCAAAATGCTTTATTGTGAAAGAAAAACCTGATTGCAAAATACCGGCAGTCAGAATAAATTCTCCCCTGCCTTTTCAGGATGGGGATGTTATATCCATAAATCCGGACGGCAGCTGCTCGGTTGTATGGGAGAAAAACTCCTGCCATAATGCTTTTTATGTCACGGATTTATGTAATTCTAAGTGCATAATGTGCCCGCAGATAGATGGCAGGCAGTCACGGTATGATGAGTGCTTAAAAATTCTCGGCTGCATAGATTTAAGAAATGATAAAAACATTGGTATAACCGGCGGTGAACCGACTATAGAGCCGGAAAAATTGTTAAAACTTCTCTCTAAAATTGCAAAAAAATCTCCAAATCAAAAAGTGCATATTTTGACTAATGGAAGAAATTTTGAAGATATTAATCTGGTTAAAAATTTATCAAAAATTGAACATCTTGATATATCTTACGGTATCCCGCTGTATTCGGATTTAGCAGAAGAACATGATTTTATAACCGGAGTAAAAGGCAGTTTTCAGCAAACAATCAAAGGTTTGTACAATCTTGCACAGTACAAACAAAAAATTGAAATAAGAATAGTCATATTAAAACAGAATTACCGGAAACTCAAAGATATTGCAGAGTATATCTACAGAAATCTGCCATTCATAACCCACATTGCACTTATGGGAATGGAATACCACGGAAGAGCAGAAACGAATTATGAAGATATTAACATTGACCCTTATGATTACAAAGAAGAATTGTATGAAGCAATCAGACAATTTGTAAGATACAACATAACCGCAGATGTATACAACATTCCTCTATGCCTTGCTGACAACAGAATAGAAGAATTTTGCAGGGATAGCATTTCACCGTGGAAAAAAGCTTTTCTGGATAAATGCAGTAACTGCAGGAAACGGGAGCTTTGTTCCGGTATTTTCGAAACCTCATTTACACAGAGCAAATATATCCATCCTTTTCTATAAGTTTATAGAGGAATATGCAGAAAGATTGCAAATGTTATAATCTGTAAATGCTTTTCATATTAATACTTTGCTCATCAGTTATACTTCTTGCAATATTTTCCAGCAAATTTCTGGATGCATTAGGTATCCCCGCCCTGCTTTTCTTTATGTGTCTTGGAATGTTATTTGGAACTGACGGCATCTTTAAAATAAGCTTCGCCGACTTTGCAAACACAAAAGATATTGCCTCGCTTGCGCTCGGATTTATAATTTTCTACGGCGGTTTCTGCACAAAGTGGGCTACAGCAAAACCTATAATTGCAAAGGCTGCTGTACTCTCAACAGCAGGAGTTTTTCTTACGGCAGTATTAACCAGTGTTTTCTGTCATTTTGTACTTGAACTCAGTTTTCTCGAAAGTTTTTTGATAGGTGCAGTTATAAGTTCTACAGACGCAGCTTCAGTATTCTCAATTCTAAAAGCAAAAAATCTGCATCTGAAAGAAAACACGGCCCCGCTTCTGGAAATAGAGAGCGGAAGCAACGACCCGATGTCGTATGTACTCGTTATTCTCGCAATAACACTTATGCAGAACCAGAGCTCCGGATTTGTAATCGCATTATTTTTTAAACAAATGATTTTCGGGATTTTAATCGGAGTTCTGGTTGCAAAAATATCAATTTACATATACGAAAAAACCAGTATTATTACTGATGAAAACGGCTCACTGTTTATTATTGCGCTAGTTTTATTATCCTATCTGCTTCCGTTCTTTTGTGATGGAAACCCGTTTCTTGCAGTTTATTTCCTGGGAATAATTCTTGGAAACGCAAACATTCTAAATAAAGTACCAATGATGCATTTTTTTGACGGCATAACAAAACTTGCACAAATAGGAATATTTTTTACACTTGGCCTTCTGGCTTTCCCGCGCGAAGTGCCTTCAATTCTTCTTACAGGTATGTTGATATTTTTATTTTTAACTTTTATAGCACGACCGGCAGCTGTGTTCTTGCTGCTATCTTTTTTTAAATCCGGTATTAATCAGTGTCTTCTTGTTTCATGGGCCGGACTCAGGGGCGTTGCCTCAATTGTTTTTGCAATTATCGCAATGGACAGCGGAATTACCCTGCATTATGACTTGTTTCATCTGGTCTTTTTAATTTCTATACTTTCTGTTGCAATTCAAGGAACATTCCTGCCGCTTGCAGCAAAAATGACAAATATGATTGACCCGCATGTTGATATTAAAAAAACATTTAATGATTATGAAGAAGAATGTGCTGTAAAACTCCTCAGAATTACAGTTCCCAAAAATCATGAATGGGTCGGAAAGCCCATAAGATGCGTAGAATTCCCGCAAAAATCTCTCGCGGTTTTGATTAAACGCAAACAGGAAAGAATTATTCCTAAAAATTCTACTGTAATTCAAGCCGGAGATAACATAACCCTTAGCCTGCCAGCTATAAATTTACCGGATGAGTTGTAACTATTTGTTAAAATTTTTATATAATTTAGCAAAAAATTTTTTATTTGGTTTTAAAATTAGTAGTTAAGTGAGTGTGTATTAAAAAAGAAAGGTCTATTTATGTTTATTAACTCTGTTTGGGGCAGTTCAAATTTTCCTGCAAAAAATTATACTTTTAAAGGCGGGCCAAAACCTGAAATACTGAGAAATCAATTAAAAGTTCTTCTAACTCAAGATATATGGGCACAAAATTTAAAAGTAAAAGCACCTGAAACTGCGTTAGAAAAAGAAGTATTGCTTGAAATTTTACAAAACAGACTGCGCCTGGACAGGTTTGCAAGACTGTCAAATCAGAGATTTAAATTAAGAACACAGTCAAGCCATCTAAATTCTTTATTAAAAAATAATCCAAATCATCCTGACATTCCAAGGTTAACAGAAGAGCTTAAAAAACACGGAAACTTGCAATCAACCTTAAAAACAATGGATAAAAATATTGAAATGGAAGCAAAGAAAAATAAAGCTGCTCTGGATTATTTTAAAGAAATTGAAAACATTGAAAATAAATATTTGGAACAAAAACTTCTCAAAATTTCTGCCATGGATAAATACTATCATCAGATTAATAAAAATAATATTAATAAAGACGAAAAGCTTTCCACAAAAGAACTGATTGATATAATTTCATCCGATGGAGCAAAGAATATTAATAAGCCGGCGGCGGTGCTTTCTAAAAAAGATTTGTTGTTACGGCTCCAAAATCAGTATGAACAGCTTCTTAGAGAAAAAATTGATGTTTACTCAAGACAGACGAACCATAATAACATTGCACGGGAAGCCAGAAACTTTGTCAGAAATAATAACTCATCATTGCTCAAAAAATTTCCCAATATTGAACATCAACTGAACAAAATATTTGAAACTATTGAGCAGAAATTTACGCATAAAGTTGACAGACTGGCAGGCGTTGATATTTATCCTATAGGGGATATCTGGAAAGATATGAGGGTTATGGAAGCAACAATTCTTGCGGCTAATATTGAAATACAGGAATTAAGAGCAGGACTTGTAAAATTCCCGCACAGTAGAAAAATTAAAGATGCACTCAAGAAAAAAGAAAATCTTGTACAAAAAATGAAACAAGAGTGGCTGGAAGGTGCAAAATTCAGTGTTAAGTATGAAGCAATAAACCGTGAAAGAATGAATGCTGCTGGAAGATTGTCTGAATACAACTATTTGACAGGTGAAAATAAAATCATACAACGCCACAAAGAAGCTATTGAAATTTATAAAAACAATAATAACAGTATTCCTGATGAATTATGGGCAAAAATCTTAATTTAACAGCTTCCCTTAAAGTTCTTTAAATTCCTTTTTAAAGATTTTAAGACATCTATGTATGTTTTTAATTCAATATTATCTGCATTTTTTGTTAAATGCATAATTGCATCCTGTAAAGGATTATTTGTTAACGGTGCTGATTGAACAAAGTCAAGAATATTGACATCAAGCACATCTAAAAGCTTTACAAAAGTAAGATATGTAGGATAGTTCAACCCTGCCTCAATACGCGAAATTTGTTTTTCATTTAATCCAACTTTTTCCGCTAATTCAAATTGAGTTAGCTGCTTACTCTTTCTGTATTCTTTAAACTTATTGCCTATAATCTTTTTGTCAGTTTCTAGTATCATTCAATAATTATTTTAAGACCTCTATGTTACTTTATAAACAATACAGATGTCTGATATTTTCATTTGACAACCAGACATTCGTGTACTATCATAATGATTAATTAGTCACATAAATGTAGAATTTTGGAGTTGAGAGTTGCAAGAAGAAGTAAAGATTAGTATTATAATCCCCGTCTACAACGTAGAAAAATATCTGCATGAATGTCTTGATAGTATCATTAACCAAACATTTAAGGATTTAGAAATAATCTGTGTAGATGATGGTTCTACCGATAAGTCTTCGGAAATTTTAGAAGAATACGAACAAAAAGATAAAAGATTCACTGTTATTTCTCAGCCTAATAAAGGTGTATCTGCTGCCAGAAATCGCGGAATGCAGCAAGCTAAAGGCAAATATATAATGTTTGTTGATTCAGATGACTGGCTGGCGCACAACGCCTGCGAACAAGCTTATAAAGCTGCAACAGGAAATGATTGTGATATGTTATTATTTTCTCATAATAAATTTACTGACCAGACCTGCACCAGTGATGGCAGACTGCAAGATTTATATATTGAATTGGAAGGCAAAAGCACTACTTTTGAAAAATCTGTGGAAAATATCGTAATTAGCCCGTGCGAACCATGGGCAAAATTATATAAAGTCGAATTTTTGAAAAAATATAATCTCAAATTTCCGATTAATATTCAAGCCGGTGAAGACAGGGTTTTTTATATTAATGCCTGCCTTCATGCAAATTCAATTTCTGTCTTATATGAAAATTTATATTATTATCGTCAAAATACCGAAAATAGTCTATCAAAAAATAATAAAACAACTTTACCTCATTTATTCAAAACCCATATTGCTATAAAAAAAATACTACTCTCTGCAAAGTTAAAAGATTTTAATATTATTTTCGCACATTGTTTAAATAAAACTATTTATGCATATCTCTGGCAATGGTACGCAATACACAACAGTTTTGTTCAAAAGAAAAACATTAAATATTTATACAAAATAGCTAAAGAATGTAAAAAAATCCCAAAAGAAAACAAAAAATACCTTACAGAATACGATAGGTTACTACAAGCTATTAGTAATTATAGAAAACTTTACTGGACAAAGCTCTTTGAACCGATATTTGAATTTGAAATAAGAAGAAACAGGATTGTTATCTATTTATTTGAAAAGCAGATAATTAACTTTTCTACAAATAAACTCTTGAACTTAATAATGAATCTCCGATACCAGAAACATTTATTTAAACTTAGGTTTTTAGCCAGACGTCGAAAAATTCAAGTTGGATTCTGGGTTACAGAAATTCAAAAGTGGAGTTCCTGTGCCTCATTATTTGAAGCATTATTAAAGAGCAAACATTTCGAACCGTTTGTAATGCTTGCCTATTTTAAAAAATCTGAAATCGGCATTTCACCTCAAGAACATATGTTAAAAGGAATTAAATTTTTTGAGGAAAAAGGAATAAACTATAAAGTAGTTTATGATATCAAGCAACAGGTACATATAAAACTAAAAAAATTTAAACCGGACATCGTTTTCTACCAGCAGCCCTGGTTAATTCCTGATAACCAAAATCCGTTCAATACCAGTAAGAATGCACTGATTTGCTATGTCCCATACTGCTACTATTCACTAAACAGCTACATGAATTATTTACTTGGTTTTCACGGCAAACTCTGGAAATATTTTGTAGAATCTGATTTGCATAAAGAAGAATACCAACAAAAGTTTAATGCTAAAAATTGTACAGCTATTGGTTCTTGCAAACTTGATAGTTACAAAACTCTTGATAAATCGAAAATAGATACAATATGGAAAACTAACAAAAAAAGAATAATCTACTCACCTCATAATTGTTTTGAACAGGAAAATATAGATTACGCTACTGCAACATTTGACAAAAATGGTGAATTTATCTTGCAGTTAGCAAAATCCCATCCTGAATATGAATGGATTTTTAGACCGCATCCCGTTTTTAAAGACCGTGTATTAAGACATAAGATTAAAACTCTGTCAGAAATCGAAAATTACTTTGAAGAGTGGAAAAAAATCGGAACTATTTACACCGGCGGAGATTACTATGAAATGTTTGCAGGCTCTGATTATTTAATTACAGACTGTATTTCATTTCTTAGTGAATATTTACCGACCGCTAAACCGGTTATCCATTTGAGAAAAGATGAACAGAAACAAAGCTTTAATAATTTAGTAAAAATGATTACTGACTCTTACTATAAGGTTTATGATAACGAAACTCTCTCAAAAATATTCAACGAAGTTATTGTCAATAATAATGACTATTTAAAAGACAAACGAATTAAAAATATCAAACTTTTAATGATAGATAAAAACAAAACTACTGGTGAAAAGATAACAGAATATCTGGAAAAAGAATTGTGGCAGAGAGGAGAGCATGAATTTTCAAGAATACTTAAAAATTTATAATGCACAATCAAAAATAAATAAATTAGCTAAAAGATACAAAAATAAAAAAATAGCCGTTTATGGAGCCGGTCAATTTTCGCATGCAATATTTTCAAATTACGATTTATCCAATCTGAATATTGTTGCTGTTGCGGACTTAAGATTTGAAGACGAATCCAAAAGACAATTTTTTGGCTTTAAGTGCATTGCGCCAAATGAACTCGGAAATATACAATGCGATGTTATACTAATAGCAAATTTTGATTATAATTTCTTCCTTACGCTGTTAGATGACCACATCTTATACCTTACTCCAAATCAAAACATAGAAGTCAGACCATTTATCAGACCAACTTTTAAAGACTTGTTCCTAAAAAAGGATTACATTTCATGTTAAAAAATTATGCCATAATATTAGCCTCTGGAGCAGGAATCCGCTTTGATAATGATTTACCTAAGCAGTTCATTAAAATTGCCGGAAAAACTGTTCTTGAACATTCCGTTGAAATCTTTGAACATAATTCTTTAATCGATGAGATTATTATTGTCATAACTCCTGAATACAGAACTCTCACAGAAGAAATTATCTTAAGGAATAATTGGACGAAAGTTTCCAAATTGCTTAACGGCGGGAGTACACGCAAAGAAAGTTCTTATATCGGAATTAATTCAATTAAAGATAAAGAAGCAAATGTAATTATTCACGACTGTGCCAGACCATTTTTAAATCAAAAAATAATTTCTGACTGTATTTCAGCTTTAGATGAATACAGCGCTGTTGATGTTGCGATAAAAGCAAGTGATACAATTATCAAAGTTCAGGATAACATTATAGATGCTGTTCCCCATAGGAATAGTCTTATGAGAGGGCAAACTCCTCAATGCTTTAAGCTGTCTGCTATCAAAAAAGCTCACGAACTATCAAAAGACGATAATAACTTCACTGATGATTGCGGCCTAGTATTAAAACATAAACTATGTCCTGTTTTTGTTGTTGAAGGTGAAATCGAAAATATTAAAATCACATACCCTCTGGATATTTATATTGCAGATAAATTGTTTCAATTAAAAAAATCAACTTTACCGGAAGACATCCCCTTAGAAAACCTGCGTAATAAGGATATCGTTATTTTTGGCGGCAGCAGCGGTATAGGCAGATGCATCTCTGAAATTGCACAAAAAAACGGAGCTAATGTATTCATAACCTCTCTGTCTAAAGGATGCGACATTTCCCAATTTGGACAGGTAGAAAAATTTTTAGAAAAGGTTTACTGCAGGACTAAAAATATTGACTGCGTAATTAATACAGCAGGAGTTTTAAAACTGGGAAAATTAGCCGATAGAAGCGTATCCGACATACGCAAAGAATTTGAAGTAAATTATCTTGGTTCAATTCATGTTGCAAAGGCATCCATACCATACCTAAAAGAATCTGCCGGCGCATTATTACTGTTTGCATCAAGTTCTTATACCAGGGGAAGAGCATTGTATTCTACATACTCTTCTGCTAAGGCCGGCATAGTTAATCTTGTACAAGCGCTTTCTGAGGAGCTAATAAACGACAAAATCCGTGTAAATGTGATTAATCCGGCAAGGACCAACACCCCGATGAGATATAAAGTGTTCGGGAAAGAGCCGGAAAAAACTCTTTTGAACCCTGTTATCGTAGCAAAAAAATCACTTAAGGTTTTACTTTCTGATATCACAGGACAGGTTATTGATGTGAGGAACAATGATGATTAAAGAACAATTATTTGAGGACTTGTATGACAAATTACCGGATGTCGGAAATTTTGTAATATTCGGTGCTTGTGCAGCAGGAGAAAAAATTCTGAATGACCTGAAAATCTATAAACCACTTACCAAGGTAATCGGTTTTATTGATAATGCTGTTGATGGAACTTTTTGCAGCCTGCCTGTCTGGACATTAAAAGAGTTTACTGATTTTCCTAAAGAGAATTATGATATGGTAATTATGGGAACTCGAAAAGATTTTAGTACAGTAAACTCTATACTTGATTTATATGATATCCCTTTTCTCATACAAACCCCATTTATCAGTGATTATTATAGGGATGTTTTACAAGTACTTAATGAAAATAATCTTGAAAAAGTTATTAATATTTTCGAAGAAAAAGAAGACAAGGATTTATATAAGCTTATTTTCAAAATCAGAGCCAAACTAACCAATCCACAACTGGCTGATGATTATTTCAGACAAAAACATGTATTAAAAGAAAATGGCAATTTTACAATTAAAAATCGATATTTAGAAAAAATAAATAAAAATCAGGTGAAAATAGCATTTGACCTTGGATTAAATTCTGGTTTAAATGTCATTGCATACAATAAACTTCTGCCAAATCTCGAAAAAACATATGGTTTTGAAGTTATATATGATTATGCAAAATGCGAATGGATAGAAAAATTTATACTTGATGGAAGATTAAACATAATTCCTTTTGCGTTAGGGAATGAAGAAAAAATTGGTAATTTCTATCTCAACAAACAACTCTCTGTTTGTTCATATTGTGATTTTTCCAATAATAACCCGCCAGCTGATATGGCAAAATGGGAAAAAATACAGATTAACGCAACAACAATGGATAAATTTTGTTGTAACAATAATATAATGCCTGATTTCATAAAAATGGATATTGAGGGTGCAGAAATGCCGGCTTTAGAAGGCGGAATTAAAACAATACAAGAGTGCAGACCTCAGCTTGCAATCTCAATTTATCATTCAAATGAAGATTTCGTAAATATACCTCTGTATTTAAACAAAAATCTTAAGAATTACCATTTCAAACTCGGTCACTATTCGCCCTGGCGTTCTGAAACAGTTCTTTACGCAATACCGGAAGAGATTAAGTTTTGACCAAATCCGCCCAGTATCCATGGTTTAAATTACCGTATAAGATCTCTGCAAGTCTTGTTACTTTGTATATATGCTCCTCTTTTTTGCTTAATTTTTTAGCAAGCATACATTCTTCAATGCTGCCGCAGTTTTTGCAATCATATCTTGCATTTGAACAATCTTGATTATATCGGGTAAAATATCCATATTTTTTTACAAAAATTCGCCTGGCTAAAATCAGATTTTTTCTTAATTCCTGTGCAGGTCGAATGTATCCGTTTAAATACCTGTCAAATTCTTTCAGGAATAAATCATCATTAGTAATTGTCAGGCATAATCTTTTTGTAAAACCTCTTTTGCAAACATATTTAGGGCATGGAACTTCAACTTTAATATTCTTTACTATAGTTGTAATATCAAAATCCCATTTACCAGATTCATAATCTTTAATCATTCTTCTAAAATAGTGTAAATAGCAAATTTTACCATAGTTTTTATAAACCATGTGTCTTAATGATGAAACCATATAAACCTCCTTTATTATGATTTTATATAAAAAAGGCCAATTGTTGAATATTATATTGGTTTTTTGTCGGTGTATATCAAAGAATGAAGGTGTATATTAAAGCTAATGACACGCCAACTGTAAAACGCAGTCGTTGCAAAAAGTATTTTGAGAATCATTCAGGTTTAACCAAAGAACAGATTAAGCTTGTTGATGCAAACAGAGTTGCACAGCAAAACGAGTTAAAAGCAATAAACACCAAGATTTGTCAGGATTGTATCAACAAGCTCACTATGTTTATTATGCTTAATGGGATTCAAACATACTAAAAAGCGCCCGAAGGCGCTGATTTAAATAGTTCCATTTGTTTTAAATGGTGGAGGTTAGGAGATTCGAACTCCTGACCCCCTGCGTGCAAAGCAGAAACGGGCATTTTTCAGCGTTTTTCAGCTTTTATCACAATTTGTCAGAATTGTTATATTCCCTGTCTTTTAGCCTGATTTGCATTTTCATTGATTAACAGAATTTATCATCATTTATCAGGATTGTTGCAACAGAAATGTAACAAGATTTTGTTTTCCGCTCAGCTAGCCTCCTTTGAGTATGACCCCAAAATTTCATAACGCGCGGGCGGGGGAGGGGACTTTTTCAATAATAGGTGCTTTTAATCGGAGTCATAGAAAATTCTGTATTTTTTGAAAAATTCAACTTTGCTAATTTTTGCAACAAGATAGCTTACACGGAGTTCTTACTCGATATAATTCATTTGTATATTGTGAGGTTTTATGGAAAGAAAAATAATAAGGAACAGAATTAAGTGTAAACATTGCGGCGATATAATAGAATCAACAAGTGTGCATGATTTTAAATTCTGCTCTTGCGGTAAAGTCGCAATTGACGGTGGGAAATGCTACCTAAAACGAACCGGTAACCCAAATGATTGGGAAGAATTATGTGAGTATAAATAAAATAAATTATGATGTTACAATCGTTACCTATTTGCCTTAATCGCTAAAATTTATTAATATTTTGTAGAGGGAGTGTTTAAATTATAATTTTTACGTTATAATTTAATTATAAGAGGTTTTATGACAGAATTTGGAAAGATTATATATAAATGTTTGAGAGAATTAAATTGTGATTTTTCAGCATTTTTAAGTTCAAAACATGAAAGAATAAAGTTACAAAAATATTCATACCTAATTGAAAAAATATTTGGGTTGGGGGTTGGAAGGTATAGTTTATATCTAAATGGTCCTTATAATTCTACACTTGCAGATGAATTATATAGTGTTGCACATAATGAAAGTAATTACAAAAAAATTATGGATGAACATCCATTAGGAGAAAATTCTCGTCAAGCTCTTGCACGTATAAGAAATTGTTTTCAAAGTGATAATATTGATGAAGTTGATTTATTAGAATTGTATACTACATATGATTATCTTAGAAAATATTATCCATCATATAGCGATAGTGATATTTATGATAAATTGTGCAAAGAAAAACATCATTTAATTGAAAGATATCAGTCTTTAAATATAAAAGAAATGCTTTGTGCAATTGATACTAGAATAAATCAATTAATTGCTGGTTAATTTTTTGAATTTGTAAAGTCATATAATCTGAATATATGTAGGCATTTGGGTTGCTTATTATCAAAGAATAAATTTAAAAACTGTTTATTGTTTTTATTACTATTGGTTATTAACCTACAAGATTTATTATTTGTAGTTATATTTATATCTTCATTCTTAAGATAAGATATTTCCAAAGTTTCTTTATCACTTTGCTTTGTAGAATCTAGATTTCTACTTTCTCCAAGGCTTTTTTCAGATGTAACTTTTATAATACTTTTTTCAATCGGAACTGGCACAATATCCTCATCATCAATATATGCGTTTTTAAAAGTTTTAATCTTTTGTTCCATTTCTTTAGTCGTATTAATTGAAGGTTGATATTGTATATCTAATGACAAGCCTTTGTTTTTTAAACTGTCATAAAATTGTTTTTCATCAAGTAATTTAGGAAATTGTCTGTTTATTAACATTTTTGATAATATTACAATTGTTGTTGGATATTTTTCCGGTTTTAAAACTATTGTTTCAAGCTCTTTCCAAAAGAATGAATCATTAAAGAAAAAGAATTCTTCTGGCTTTTCTATTAATTCTTCTATATTTTTTAGAGAATTGAATTTTTTAATTTTTTTGTTTGTCAACAAAAAAGAATAAATTCTTCGTGCAATATAATTCACAATGTAAGCTTTTTCATAAAATAAGATGTTAGAGTACCAATAATATTTTGATAGTAAAAATTGTTCAATTGCAGATACAGCTTTAGCAGAATAACAAATAACTTCTCTCTTAATTCCACTAAATTCTCTTTTACAAACATACATGTTGTTGATAATGTAGTCTAAATCCACATTTACATGGATACCTGTATTTTTTGTATCTCTAATCATATAATCAAGTTGGTCAGCATCAAAATTAGATTTTATAATCTTAGCTAGTATAAAATATTCTTTTTTATTGTTTGTACCATTAATTATTCGGCATATTGTATCAATGTCGTCATCTGTAATTTTAAACTTTTCTTTTAAAATTTTGGCAAAATTATCACTCTTTATAACTTTTTCAGCTAAATTCTCATGATGATATTTTTCATCTTCCATTTCTTTCATCTTATCGACATAATATAAAATTCTATTAATATTATTGCTATTTACGTTATTCTTAAATTCGTTGGCAATATTAAATTTATCCAATAATGCATTTGTTTGTTTTTTTACTTCCTTATGTAATGCCATATTCGTTTTATTAGCATCTATGCAGTATGAGCATTCTTTGTAAGAGGCTTCTAAAGTATGTGATAATGGATAATGTCCAATATCATGCAACAAAGCCGCTAATCTTACAATTTTATGGTATTTATCTTTTTTTGACTTTTCTATTAATGGCTGATAATTTATCTTTTTCAGACGTTGTATCATTTTTTCTGCGATATGCAAAACACCTAAAGAATGAGAGAATCTTGTATGTACGGCACCTGGGAAAACAAAATATGCAAGTCCTAATTGCCTTATATGATTTAAACGTTGAAAATACGGAGTAGAAAGTAGTTCTTTTTCCTCTTTTGTAAGATATATAAATCCATATACATTATCATAAATTTTTTCGGTAAAATTGGATTCGTAACCCATACAATAACCTCCTATGAAACTAGTGCTACTTGTTTTTCATAGGTTTTTAAATTAGTAATTGCTAAAATTCTCGAACCCATTCTTTCGATAAGTGGAACTACTAGAGCATTGCCCATAACAAAGTATCTAAACTTTTCAGGCATTCCGGTACTTGTCCAATCGTCTTTAAATCCGTTAAGTCTTTCACATTCAATTGGTGTTAGCAACCTTAACAAACCTGATAACTTATCGACAACAACGTGTGTGCTTCTATTCAAAGAAGATTCACTTGTAAGCATTGTTCTGCTTGGTAAATCCATTCTATCGGGGAAAGACATTGAGCCTTCTGTGTAGTAATAGATTTCTCCATTGGGGCGCCGTCTTTCTTCGCGTTTAGCACCTTTCAAATATTGCCACTTTTCTGTACTACCGTTTAAGAAGAATCTTTTATCAACAGGACCATCTTCACATATTTCCTTCAATGTTTTTGGAACTTGCATGATTGGTGTTGTTTCCATTGTATATACTTTTCCATTTGTGCATACACCTGAATTACAGAACTTAGCAGCAAATTTATCAGAAAATACATCTAATGTTTTATACTTGTCATTTGATATTGTGTAAATATCAATATTGTTTATACTTAAATTTTTCTTATCAATTAAGAATTCTCCGGCAAAAAATCCGTTTTTAGTTATAATATTAAACTTATCTTCATTTGCTAACTGATTATAAAAATCAGTTGATTCATTAACTGCAAAAATGAATGTTCTACGGCGTCTCTGTGCACAGCCGTATTCTGCAGCATTTATAACACGCCATTCTATTGCATAACCTAAGTCAGATAAGCATCTTAAAATAATGCCAAAATCTCTCCCCCTTTGTTTTGCAGGAGATTTTAACAAACGATCAACGTTTTCAAGTAATATATATTTAGGTCTTTTGACTTCTACAATATCTCTTATATCCCACCATAAAGCACCTTTTTTACCTTGAATACCTTTAGCACCTGTTCTTGCAACAGAATAATCTTGGCATGGGAAACCACCAACAAGTAAGTCATGCTCAGGAATTTGGTCCTTAACAGTTGCTATGTCTTCATTTACACAATTGTGATTTTCACCAAAATTTTTAACATAACAGTCATAAGCATATTGAGACTTTCTTCCAGGTTCCCATTGGTTTGCCCAAATTGTTTCAAACAAATCAGAGCTTCTTTCAAGACCTACCCGAAATCCCCCAACGCCAGCAAATAATTCAACTACTCTTATTTTCTTCCCACTACTTAACATTCTTGTATTACTCCATTATTATGTTACCATAAAATTAATGGGGTGGTAACTATGCAAGAAAAACGTTACAATTCAAAAGATGAACTATTAAAAAAATCAAAAGAAGCTATCAATATTCCCTTTGGGGAAATAGACACAACAGGAAGACTTTGTACGGCAAAAAATAAAGGTAATGTTGGACAAATGTTCGAGGAATGTTGGTTTGGAAGAAAAGTAAATAGTCGTGCAGAAGCTGATTTTATTGAATTAGGTGTTGAATTAAAAGTTACACCATGTATTAAAAACAAATCAAATAAATACGTTGCCAAAGAAAGACTTGTTTTAAATATTATTGACTATATGACAGAAGTTCATAACTCTTTTGAAAATAGTAGCTTTTGGCATAAAAATAAAACTCTTTTGCTGATGTACTATGAATATTTTAAAGATGTTCCAATTTCTGAATTTAAAATATTAGAAACTCTTTTGTATGAATATCCTGAAAAAGATTTGATTGTAATCAAACAAGATTGGGAAAAGATTATAAACAAAATAAAAGAGGGGAAGGCTCATGAATTATCAGAGGGAGACACCTTATATCTTGGAGCATGCCGTAAAGGAGCAGGCGGGGAAAAAGATTTAAGACAGCAACCTTATAATTCGGTTAAAGCCAATCAAAGAGCATATTCTCTTAAACAATCTTATATGACATATATTTTGAATAATTATGTCTTAAATCAAGAAAAAGAAGAATCAATTATTGATAATGAAGCGCAGCTTGAAAAACAAGGTTTTGAAAATTATATTATCAACAAAATTAAACCTTATTTCGGTAAATCACAAAAAGAACTTATAAAAGAATTTAATTTGAATCCTGCAATGAAAAATGTTAATGAAAGAATAATAGCTGCTATTCTAGGCATAAAAGGTAACATTGCAGCAACAGAAGAATTTAAGAAAGCAAATATTGTTCCAAAAACAATACGAATAAATTTTGATAATAAAAACATTAAGGAAAGCATGTCTTTTCCAACTTTCAAATTTACTGAAATTATTAAGGAAGAATGGGAAGATTCATTTATGTATAACCTGTTTTCTTCTACTAAATTTATGTTTATCATATTCAAGTTTGATAAGAATAACGAATTATATTTAGACAACATTAAATTCTGGAATATGCCAGTAAATGACATTGAAGAAGTTCATAAAGTTTGGGCTGAAACGGTTAAGGTTATAAAAGAAGGTGTTGTCATTACAAATGCAAACGGACGTGCTTTTAATAACTTACCAGGACAATCATTTAACAATGTAAGCCACGTGAGACCGCACGGACAAAATAAATCTGACACTTACGAACTTCCGGATGGAAGAAAATTAACAAAGCAATGTTTTTGGCTAAATAACAAATATGTATTAGAACAAATTTTATACAAGGAGGTATAATGATAAATCTAAAACCGGAGGAAAATCTTTCAAAAGAAGACAATTTTATGAAAATTGATGCTTCTAATACAAAAATTACCACCTTGCTAAAAAATTCGTATTATTGCATACCTCGTTTTCAAAGAAAATATGTGTGGACAACCAAAGAGGTCAATGATTTTTTAAATGATGTAAATGAAAATCCAATTAATTATTTTATAGGTTCTGTTGTACTATACATATATCAACAAGAAGATAATGAAAGAAAGGATGTTAAAGGTATAGTAGATGGACAACAACGTTTAACAACTATATTATTGGTATTAATGGCAATCAGTAAAGCTTTTCATGAAATTGCTCAAAATGTTAGCGATGAAAACTTAAAGAATAAAATAATTTCAAGTAGTAATGGAACATATAATAATTATATTGTTAGAAAAGACGATGACGAAAATACAAGACATGTTATAACATCAGAAACAAGTAAATTGTTTTTGGAAAAACTTTTTGATAAAACATTTGCTCCAGAAAACTTGAGCAATGAAGATTTAGAAAAATTAACAGAAGAAGAAAAATCCATTTTAAATGCCTATAGCACAATTATAAAGTTCCTTTTACAAATTACAAACAAAGAAAATAATGAAGAAAAATATGATGTTTTATATAATTTTAGAGAGAAAATTTTTCAATTATCTATAATAGCTGTAGAATTAGTTGATTTAGAAAGTGCCCATGTGGTTTTTGATTCATTAAATGATAGAGGTAAATCTATTGATACGGTAGATAAAACCAAAAGTTACATTCTACGATTGTTAAAAAAAGGAACTCTTGATACAGATTCTCCATTAACAAGATGGAATAAAATACAAGAAAAATTAAATTCAAATTATGAATCGAGCATTTTTTCTGATTATCTTGAAGCATACATTAAATCAGTTATACCACGAGAAATTTCCAAAGAATCTTTGTTCAGTGTAATAAAAGAAGAAATTATTTGCAAAGACAAGAATAAAGCAAATGAATTTCTTAAAAATCTAGAAGAAAATATAAAATACTATTTAGCAGTATATAATCAATCTACATTTAATGAAATTCATGATGTTTCAAATGATTATATTAAATCTATAAATAAATCACTTGCAACAATGAAAATTTTTAACATAAAAGCACATACATCTTTTGTTATACATTTGTTAAGAGAATTTTCCAAACAACATGTGAGCCTCAAAAATGTTGATAGATTTATTGAAGTTGCAGTAAAATTTCACTTCAGATATAATGTAATATATGCTTATCCCGGTAATACGATAAGATCTTATTATCGAGAATTTTTAAAAAGGATGTTAGGAACGCAAATCGACAAAAACTCGATACTAAGAGATTTAACATTTAATGGTACAAAATATAATGTCCAAAATTTTGAGGAATTTGAAGAAAAGTTTAGACAAAAAGTAAGATATTCAGAAAGAGAAAAGTCTAATCGAAAACTTGTAAAATATATTTTAGAAACAATTGATAGATATTATTTACACTCACCTGTAGTATTAGACTATTCAGTCTTAACAGTTGAACATTTAATTCCGCAGTCCTATGACAATTATGATGTAGAACAAATTGGCAATTTAATTTTTACAACAAAAACAATGCAAGAGAAATTAAAAAACAAAACCTTGAAAGAAAAAATTAGAATTATAGAAACAGAAGGCTTTTTCAATAATTATAGCGATAGACTACTAATACCTGAAATCTCCGAAATAAATGATAACCTTGAAGATAATATAAAGTTGATTGAGTTAAGAACTTCTAAACTTATTAAAACTTCATTTGATTATATTTGGTAGTAACACTAACTTTTGCAACAAAAATTTTCGCTAGCTTAAATTATCCTCCTTTTACGGCATAATGCTTAAAGAGGAGCGTTTGATATGGAACAAGAAAAATTAAATAAAGCGGGACACCTATTACTAGAGGCCAAATGTTTAGCCAAGCTTAGTGCGTTAGCTTCTGATTCTTGTGTAATAGATAAAGAATTGCAACTACAAGATAATATTGATTATTATTTTGCCTTACGCAAAATTGTTAATATAATTAATGAAGTTGAAAACATTCTGAACAATTAATTACTGCGTCCCTACTGAATCTACAAAATAGCTAGTTATACGCGTATAAACATAAGAAAGCAAAATTTATTTTTGCAAAAACAACGCGTTAATTTTATCTTAAAGCTCCTCAAAGAGATTAGAAGGTTTAACATTCAAAGCTCTTGCGATTTTGAATACATTTTCAACTGTTGTATTTCTCTCGCCTCTTTCAATCATTCCAATAAAATTAGGTGACATGTCAAGAATCTCAGCCAACTCTAATTGAGTTAAGTCTCTATCTATCCTTAACGATTTTAATCTCTTTCCAAATTTTTGTAAGTCTTTCTTACTCATACGCATATTTTCGTGTTAATATGAAATCAATGGAACAAACTGACCGTGCGTTTATATGTGTTAATCTTTTGTAAATAAACATTTTAAAGACTGATACTATGCGTGGTTAAGAAAGGATGAATATGAAGAAATTCTTTGTTTTTGCTCTAACTATTGCTGTTTTAACTGCTATTGCACAAGCAGCATTTGCATATTACACAATAGAACAAATCAAGTATGAACAGAGTTTAGGTAAAAACGATACATTGAATCGCGCAATAGAAAATCCTAAGCAGTTTGAAAAAATGTACAGCGATTATTACAACAAACAAAATTGTGAGGATAGAAATAATTACAGTAATTCAGGCTATACAAGAGAAGTTCCTTTGCATAGATTTGGAAGTTCAAGCAGATTGTAGTGTTTAAAAGAAAGGTGGATTTATGAAAAAGTTTTTAGTTTTATTTTCAGCATTAATGTTTTTTATTTCAGTACCTACGGCCGAAGCTAAAAAGCCAGCTTCAGAAGACGTTGCACCAATTGGTTTTAAAATTTTAGAGGCAAATAATATTCAAAAAAGATTGGTATTCAAACATACCATTTATATCAAAAATCCTAGGGCAACATTAGATTACAAACCGGAAAATGTTGGTCTGGATTATACAGGACGAGTGTTGTGGGTTTATGGTGATGTTTTAAATCTAACTGATAATGAAGATGAATTGGCAGGACTTTTGAGTCATGCAATAGCTATGGGTGAAAATTCTTACAAAGGAATCTTTAGAGGATTTTTCTCAAATTTATCATATTCAACCAGCCCAAGATTAAAAGAAAATCAAGCTGATAAAAAAGCAGTAGATTATATGGTCAAAGCAGGTTATAATCCTGTAGCTTTAATCGCAATTTATAATAAAACTTTAGCTCAAACTAGATATGAATGGTGTCATTATTATCCATTGGCTACAAAAAGAATGATGAATATTTATGAGCATATCTATGAAAATTATCCTCAATATCTAAAGAATAATGCTTATGCAAACAATATTTATTATCAAAATTTCTTGTCTAATACAACTAAAGAAATGAAAAAGTTCAATAAGAAAATTGAAAAGGAAAAAGTTTAGATGATAGCATTTATATATTGGATAATGGGTTCATTATTTTTATTCTTCACTCATAGCTTTGCTCGCAATAATAATTTGAGTGATAAAGCAACAGCCATATTATTTATTATAGTTGCTGCAATGATAATTATAGTAAAAAATGCTCTTGGTATAGATTAATAAAATCAAAGATTTATACCACATTGTATATCGGTGTCCTTCGATTACCTATGTAAATAGAGAGGGATACCGATTTCTTACAGCAATTATAATTTTAATTTAGCTTGATTGCGACTATCATTATTCAAAAAATTACAAAATTACAAAAATTACGTATGTTTTAATATATAACTTTTTAAATTATTTTATTTTTAATATTTTAATTTTAATGTAATTTTCGTAACTTTGTAATTTTTATGAGGTTTTAAATTTTTTATGCTATAATATTTTTGCGAAAGGCTTATATATGAAGAACTTCAAACTAATTTCTATAGATTCAGGTTTTAATGATGAATTTAAAAATGCAACTTATAAACAAGAATTACAAGATTTGTATTTTTTGTTAGATAAGTACAAATCTCCTGAGCAATCTATTGAAGATTTGCAGCTTAATGAACCTAATTTAGACTTAATTAAAAATCTTGTTAATTCTATTGAAAGTTTAAATGACCTTGAATTTATGATTGCTCTAAAGCAAATTGAGAAATTAAAAAAGCCTTACCCAATTACTATTAATTACACCCCTGATTTAGGCACTCACTATAAAAGATATTCCAAAATCATTTCTGTTTTAAAAGGGGAAGAACAATTTAAAGCGGTTGTTAAAATGCTTGAAGCTAATTTAAATAACCCTTTTAGTGAAAATCAATCTTCTGATTTTATTTCATACTTAAAAGGTTTATATGAATATTTAAGCTACTTTCAATTTAATATTAAAGATTTGTGGGAATCTTTAAAACATCATCGACAAGGTAAATATATTATTAATTTTGATAGGCCATTAAACTATTTAAATTGGCATATTGAAAAAGATTTGTTTAATGAAATAAAAGAAAAAGGGAAAGTTCAAAGATATGTAAATATTGATATTTTTGAACTTGAGACCGCAAAGAAGCTAAGCACAATTCAATTTGTTTTTGATTTAGAACTTGCTGAAAATATGTACACGCAAGAAAATTTTTCTATCGGTTTTAAGCCCGCCGATATAACATACAGATTTGTAAAAACTGAATGGACAGAAGATTATAATCAACAACTTATAAATGATTTTCTTGAATATTCCAAACCTCATTCATCTGTAGATATTAAAGAAAGAATTAGAGATATTTTAGAAGAAAAAAGAAATACATATAAAGATATGATTGAGTTGCAAAAAGAAGTAATAGCTTTGCATTGCAGCGAAATGAGAAGAAAAATTTATAAAAATAAATGTAAATATAAAATCCATAATCATTCTATGACTTGCGGTCATGAATTTTTAACGTACAACCAACGAGCTACTTTTTGTTATGAATGTTCATTAAAACCTGATAAGAACGCACAAATAACAAGAATACATAGAGAACGAAAAGCAAAGCAGTAATTCTATATCTGCTTTTGACAAAATATTTATTAAGATTTATTAAGAAACAGTTTTATTTTTGCATGAATATTTTAAATTTTAATTATGTAATTATATATGAATTTTAAAATTGAGATATCAAACATTTAGATTTTTATTTTAATTTCGAGATTAGAAATTTGCACTAAAACACTTGTTTTAAAAGTGTTTTGGTGGTTTGCAAACAAAATTACAATTCGCTATATTGTACTTGTAAGCGCTTACAAATTATAGAACGCAAGACCCAAGAAAGGGGAAAATTATGGGTAAAAAGAAAAATTTGGAACTTACAAGAGAATCTGTTGTGGCGCAATTTGGTGAGCCAAGAGACGAAAAAAATGGAGAAATGATTTATCCTTGTCCATTTTGTAAAGAAGAAGGCGCAGATAGTGATAGTGACCATTTAAAAATCAACATAGGCAAAGGTTATATTACATGTTTTGCTAATGACGAACACTCAAAAGAATTAAACAAGCTCTACCAAGATTCTATCAATTCAAGAAAAAGAGTTTCGACAAGCGGGCTTGAGGAAAAAACCGATTTAATAGATAGCTTGCAAAAAGAACTTGCAGAAAATCAAGAAGCAATGAAATTGTTAAAAAAGAATGGATATAATGACTTCACGATTAACAGGGAATAGGTTTATACAAGGGCGATTGGTTCACAATCCCTATATATTCTATAGATAATGAATTTTTAGGATATGAATTCAGATATGACCATAATTACAAGCACTCTCATAAAACTAAAGGTTATGCTGATGACCCTAAAAAGACACTATGCTTAGTTCATGGTTATAAAACAAATGAAAATTTGTTAGTTATGGCTGGATTTAAAGATGGGCATATAATGTTTCAATATCTTCAAGAAAATGACTTACTTAATGATTATGCAATAGTAACGGCAAGTAATGGTGAAAAGAGCACCTTAAGAGCATTGAATGAAAATATTGATTTTGTAAGTAAATTTAAAAAAATAATTCTTTGTCTTGATAAGGATTTAACAGGAAGGGCTAGCACAAAGAAAGTTGCTCAAGAGTTAGGAATACCCGTTTATGAGCTTGTATTACCATTTATAAAAAATGATAAAAACAAACCTTTTAAAGATTTCACTGATTGGTATAACTTAGCCAAAGAAAATGAGTTTTCTGAAATTATTTTGCCTGGATGGATTAAGATTCTGCCTGAAAGCTTATTATCTAAATACGTTAAGTGTGATGATGAGCTAGATAAAACTAAAGTTCTACCAAATACTGAAGATGCCCCACATGAACTTAAGAATTTACAAAGCGGAATTTATCCTACTAGATTTGGTTATTACTCTTTAATGCATAGAAATCAAAAAATAATCTTAAAAAGAAAAAGTAATTTCATCTTTAATGTTACAAGAAAAGTTATAAGCAGCTGCAATAAATTCAATATGGAAGATACTTATAAATTTGAAATTAGAACATTACTTAACGGCAAGTATACAAAAATGGAAATTATGTCTGGTGATGAATTGACAAAGCCTGATAGTATCAATGAAAAATTAAATAGAATGGGAATGCATTTTAGCTGCCTAAACGCAGACGAATTAAAATCAGTTCTTTGCGCAGAATATGACAAATGCGACAGAAATCTGCATGTATTTACAAACCCTGGTTTTGTAAATATCAAAGATGAAAACTATTGGCTTTATAATAATGCTTGTTATGACATCACTGAAAATAAATTAATTAAAGCTACAAAGGATTCTGCTTTAAAACAAGGGGTTATAAGTCTTGATGATAATGTCGAAATAGCTCTAAGTGTTACAAATGGAATGAAAGCACCGAGTTTTCCAATAGAGAAATCAATTAATATTGATAATCCGAAATATAGCTACTTAAAAGAAACACAAAATGCTTATGAGAAATTTTTTAAGGAAGAACCTGAACCAATAAATGTTTTAGCAGCGTCACTTATAAGAAATACATTAGAGGCTTATAAAAATAGTATAGAACCATTTATGCTCTTAGGAAATGCAGTCATGTCCCCTTTTGTAGATATCGTTTACAAAGAACTTAAAGCATTTCCTGTTAGTTATGTCTATGGTGAAGCTAGAAGCGGAAAAAGCAACGCATTAGAATTAATAGCTAATCTGTATGGTTATGACCCAAGCTTCATAAGCGGTGGTAATGATACCAGCAAAAATATTGCTCATAATATGGAATTTTATAATAAAATACCGTTGCTTTATGCAGAGATTGTAGGAAATGTTAAAAAACAATTTGCTGAAAATGTAAAAGCTTTTTATGACCGTACACCAAGAAAAATAATGACTGGTTATGGAAAATCTCAAGATGTCAAAGCAATTAATGCAACTGTTCATTTTGCTTCAAACAATATGCTGCCAAATAATGAGCAAACTATGACAAGACTTGTATTTAGCGAATTTAAGCAAGAAAATTTTGACTTCAAAAAAGCGATTCCATTTAATGCAATTAGAGATGATTTACTTGGTTTAATTCTCCCTAATATCCTTTTCTATCATAATGCTCCTAATTATATTGAAGCACTTTTGAGAAAGAATTTCTTAAAGATTGAATTGATTAATACTGAATCAAAAACTCTAAATATTGATACAAGAAGTATGAAAAACCTTGCGGTAGCAATGAGCGGCATAGATTTGTTATTTGAAATTGCCAATCTTGATACTGAGAATTGCAGTGATGATATAAAAGAAATGCAAGATAATTTAAATGAATATTTGGCTCATTATGCTGAAGTAACTGCAACGCAAGACCATTTCTTGAATTTCCTAGAAATCTTGGTAGAATTATTTAAACAATCCAGATTAAATAAAGACCAAGATTATATCTTTAATACTAAAGGGTTGGCCATTCATTTAAAAACCATTATGCCTGCTTTTAGACAAGTTTTAAAATCAACAAGTGAATTAGGTGAATATATCCCTAAAATTCAAGAAATAAATATTTCAGCAATAAAACACGGCTGCTTAGTAGATGATGTAGTAAATTTTAAAGGCAAGTCTAAACGTGCGCTTGTAATTCCATATTCAATTAGTGAAGTTGAATACATTAGGTCACTAACTTCTGCTCCTGATGAAGAAATTAATCGTGCTGGGGAGGTGATATAAATGAATAACCTTTTAGATATTCAGCAAACTGCGGATTATTTACACATATCGGTAAGTACGCTCTATAGATGGGTGCACAGAAAAGAAATTCAATACATCAAAATAGGCTCAAGAGTATTATTTTCTCAAGAAAGCCTAGAAGAATTCATCAGAATAAATACAGTTGCACAAGACGCAGCCTAATAAATTCAAAGCACCGTGAGCACCGTGCCGCCTCAATGGTACAGTGCTCGCCCCAAAAGGGGCACAGAGACACAAAGTCTAATTAGCAAAAGTTAGCAAAGGGGCTTACAAAAGCCCGATAACACGACATAATGAAAATAAAAGGACAATAAAATGGCAACCGTTAAATGCAGAAGTTGGAAAACTAAAAAAGGTATATCTAAATCCTGGTATATTGATTACAAAGACACTTTTGGCAAGCGTGTAATCGAAAGCGGATTCAAAACAAAAGTTGAAGCGGAAAAGACTTTAGCTAAAAGACTTCAAGAGATTGAGAATGGCTATTATGTTGATTCAAATAAAAGTTTAACCTTTGCACAATTAGCTGATAAGTTTCTAAAATATTACGCAGAATTACACTTAAAAGAAACAACTTTATCTTGTTATCAATGCTGTCTTAAGCATCTTCTGCCTATTATCGGTGATATGAAAGTTTTGGAAATAACACCAAATACAATGAATGAGTACATCAGGCTAAAACAAAGTACAACAAAACTTTCAAATGCAAGTATTAACAAGCATTTAGTTTTAGCAAAGCAAATTTTAAACCACGCGATCGACAATGGTTTGCTTGCTAGAAATCCTTTAGATAGACTCAAAAAGTTAAAAGAAGAACAAATCGAGCAGCAATGTTTAACCCAAAAAGAAGTTTATGCAGTCTTAGAAGTGGCTAAAAAACATTATCCTGACTTTTATCCTTTGCTAATAACTGCAATCTTTACAGGGGCAAGACAGGGTGAATTATTTGCACTTACTTGGGATAAGATTAATTTTGTTGAAGGCTACATGAAGATTGATAAAAGAGTACACAACAAAACCATCTCAACGCCTAAAACAAGAAGTTCAAATCGAAAAATTAACTTACCTGATGAAGTAATAAGAGTACTAAAAGAATGGCGTTTAAGATGTCCTCACAGTGAAATGAATCTTGTTTTTCCTAATGAAAATGGAGGCTTCTTAGATAGGCATAATGTTAGAAAAAGAAATTTAAATCCAGTTTTGAGACGTGCTGGCGTTAATGAAATTAGATTTCATGATTTAAGGCATACCTTTGCGAGTTTGTTGTTAGCCAATGACGCACACCCAAAATATGTTCAAGACCAGATGGGACACGCTTCAATAAAAATTACAATGGATACTTATTCACATTTGCTGCCGGAAGCGCATAAAAAGGGAGTAGAGACACTGAATAAAATTCTTGCAGTGCCAAAACAAGAAGAAAAAAAGCTAAGATTTGGGACTTATTAAAAAGAATTATATATACCTAAAATTATTGTATAGGCATTTTTCTATATTGATTAACACTTTTAGTACCTAAATAAATATTGACATTTGATTCTATTGTTAAATAATATTCAAAGCCCAAGTCTTCTGTTTTTAAAAGAATTGCAATATCAGAGATATCTCCAATATTTAAAAACAAATGGTCTTCTTCAAATTTTTCTAAATTTCTTATAGCAATTCTATATTCTTGTTGCCAATCAAAATCATTGAATTTACTAAAAATATTAACACTGCCGTGAAAATTTTCTTTATCTACATAATTAACTTTATTCATTGTTGTTTTAGATATTTCAGGATGTTTATAGCTAGCATCAATAACTAATTTTTGAAACTTAGGTACATTATGAATTAATAAGACATAATCACCAAAACCTTGCATTCTAGAGTCTATCAACTTATTAATTCCTCTTTTATTGAAATTTATATCCGGCAAACAAAAAGATGAAATATGAGTAAATAAATCTTTGTCGTGTTCCGGAATATATATATTCATATTACCAATAGTTGCAATTTCAATATTATCAAATAGTAGTTTCCCTTTGAAATGCGGTTGACGCCATACATCAGTTAAATTTTCATTTTTATCATATCTACCAATACTATCTTGTCCATTTTCTTTAAAATGGCGTATGGATTTTAAATATAATTGTCCATTTAATAAAGTTTCTAAATGTTCTTTTTGACCAAATTTTAGTAAAACTCCATGTTGAATATTATTATCCATAATTCAAATTTAAAATAAAACGCAACAAATTTGCAACAAAGTGGTATTTTTTGCCAAAATTTGAGCTTAAAATCACACAAAAAGCAAAACTCACCCCCCCCAAAAAAATGCACTAAAAAAGAGCCTTTCGGCTCTTTTCTTATACTCCTCCAAGCTTTAGATCAAAGGATATTTGTCTGTTAATTTCTGAATGATGGCTCTGGCTGCGGGAACCTGTTCCTCGCCGCCCTTGATGACCATGGCAATGGCCTCTGCCACCTGATCCATATCCTCGGTGTTCAGACCTCTGGAAGTTACCGCAGGGGTTCCCAGACGGATACCACTGGTCACGAACGGAGACTGGGGATCGTTGGGGATGGTGTTCTTGTTGGCGGTGATGTGAGCTGCATCCAACAGCTTCTCCACTGCCTTACCGGTCAGACCATAAGGGGTCAGGTCTACCAGCATCAGATGATTGTCGGTACCGCCGGAGACAATCTTAATGTCACGGCTCATCAGGCCCTTGCACAATGCCTGTGCGTTGTCCACAATGTTCTTCTGATATACCTTAAAGTCGTCACTTAATGCTTCCTCGAAGCAGACAGCCTTGGCTGCGATGACATGCATCAGCGGGCCGCCCTGAGTTCCCGGGAAAATCGCCGAATTGATTTTTTTTGCAATATCTTCATTGTTAGTCAAAATCATGCCGCCGCGGGGACCGCGCAAAGTCTTGTGCGTCGTTGTTGTTACCACATCGGCATATTCCAGCGGATTCGGATGGACACCGCCGGCAACCAGACCGGCAAAATGCGCCATATCCACCATCAGATAAGCTCCGACCTTATCGGCAATTTCCCGAAAACGCTTAAAATCAATCCGCCGCGGATAAGCCGACCCGCCCGCGATAATCAATTTGGGCTTGTTTTCCAAAGCCAGGCGCTCAACCTCGTCATAATCAATCAGCCCGGTCTCTTTACAAACGCCGTATTGAACCGCCTGCAGCCATTTTCCCGAAAAAGAAACTTTAGCGCCGTGAGTAAGATGTCCGCCCGCATCCAGCGACATACCCATAATCACGTCGCATGGTTTCAGCAGCGCAACATAAACAGCCGTATTGGCCTGACTTCCCGAATGCGGCTGAACATTGGCAAACTGCGCGTTAAACAACTTTTTAGCCCGTTCAATCGCCAGATTTTCCACCACGTCAACACATTCACAGCCGCCGTAATAACGGTGCGCGGGATAACCTTCCGCATATTTGTTGGTCATAATCGATCCCTGCGCTTCCAACACTGCATTGGAAACAATATTCTCCGAGGCAATCAGTTCAATCTGATTCTGTTGGCGTTTCAGCTCACATTCAATTGCATCAAAAACCGCTTTGTCTTCGCTTTGCAAATTTTCTTCAAAATCCATATAGTCCTCCCTATTCGTCCAACTTAGAGATGCGGCGTTCATGCCGGCCGCCGTCAAAAGCCGTCTGCAAAAAGATATCCATCCGCCGGGCAGCCTCGGCAAAAGTCATGGTCCGGCCGCCGAAAACGGCAATGTTCGCATTGTTATGCTGCCGAGCCAAAGCCGCAGCCTCATCAC
>OMFM01000099.1_pt1 | contig 44951 bp, 33 predicted proteins | sample 1645661 | NCBI WGS metagenome assembly OMFM01 (sample SAMEA103958128, study PRJEB25191) | human gut metagenome | reverse complement strand
ACTACTTTTTATTGGAAAACATGTACCGTGCGATGATAATCTTTTGGTTAACATGCCTGGTGGGCTATCCACGGACTTCCGCACCTGAGCCTATTTTTGTCAATGAATTACGTAAGAAACATGCAGAACAGAGAAGAAACATACTGGAATATTTCAAATCAGAAGGTTTGGGTGATGAGCATTCTGCGATAGTTGACTTGACAGGAACGAGAAGATGCCATGAGGCTATCAACAATGTACTGGAACAAGATGGACTTCATGGCGTTTTTGGGTATTATTTTGAGGTGCTGAGTGAACGACTTAAAGGTAATGGCTATAAATCATACAATTTTTGTGAACGATACGAATTGACAAGCAAACGTTATACAATTGGACCTCATGACTTGTTTGAGCAATATCATTGTATCTCTCCACATAAAAGGACATACGAATATGCTATGACAGAAGACAGTTGCTATGTACCTGTATTTGAATGTGATTTCCAAGATGAAAAATATAAGAAAAAGATTTCTGACATAAATATCACTGTTTGTGAAGACTTCGCTGAAAAATTCCTGACCGTCTCAAAAATTGTAGATACGTTGAAATGTGGTGAAGACGCGATGGCGATTTCGACAGAATTCTTCAGGTATCCCCAAAAAGAATATTTGATGGCAGTAAGGGACTGTATGTTGTCTGACTCTTGTATGAGAGGATACAAGCTGCTTTCAGAAAGGTCTATACTGTCTATTCTCAAGAATCGTGCAAAAAGTCCATGGCTATACGGAAACATTATATTCAACAGTAATTTTCCTGATTTATGGAGACAGATATTTATGTTAAAATCTAAGATGAATTAGATTTCCTCTACATATCTTATAACAAAGTAAAGCATTTTTTACAAGCTAATAGTCTGGCTCATAGTTGGCAAAGTTTAGTAAATACAAGCAGAGGAAATAAAGTTCATCCATAAGTAGTTGAATCTTATGATGTAACGATTTATGTATTATCAATAATGGCCACATTTTTTTCAGAAAGCCATTTAATATTTCACTACAATATTGATTTGTCAGGACAGGTACACTAAGATAGTTGACAGCTTTATACCATATCTTTGGTACAAACGCACAAATCCATAATAATAAAAAAAAACAAATTCTGGCGCACCCAACAAACCCTGTGGAAAGAACGTACGGAGGCTAATCCAAAACTGTCGCTAAACGATACATGATTAAAAAAATCGCATCTTTGCAGTATGACACGTGATAACAATATAAATATGTATGAAGGGGAATACCTACCAATGGAGCTGATATGCTGTTCTCCAACAATGAGTTTCTACAGCTTCGTTTGAGAATGGCTCGTTTCGTGGGAACGATAAGAATGAGTTTATCTACAACCAGCGTGTCGAGGGGGGATTTTTTTGCCCTTCTTGATGCAGGAATGGCTTTCTTTTTTAAGCATCTTATCCCGAACTGGGGTAATGATTAATTTTTTGTGGGGACTACAACTATGGCAATGGAGACTATGTTTGTTTTGTTTGACGACAATTATGACAATGTCTTTCTGTCGTGTGCAGATTGCTGCCACGTATAATAAAAAGGCTCAGTAAGCGTTTTTGAGTTATGAAGAGAGTCACAGCCGTAGCTCCATATATCAGGAAGGGGAGCGTCAATTTTAAGATAGGTCCATACGATGCTTGGAAGAATATCGGTGGAAGGACTGCTTCGTCACATTATCTGTTTCAACCATTGATAGGCTTTTTCCATAATCATGAGTTGCCAGTCCTCGGTCACCTGCAGGCATTCGTTGTCACAGAGGGTATTGATGTCACAAAATGACAGGTGACAGGTCATTGTCCCACATAATCATTCAACATTAATCCATAATCATAAACAATGCCACGACAAGGACGCATACCCTTGCAGCCCTGCTAAGAAGACACGCCGGTGTCAGACAGTTGCAACGGCTGACAGGAATAGGCAAACACATAATATCAAATGTATCAAAAAATTATATTAGCAGACAGGACATTGTCCTGTCCCCGTGTCCTCCCTGAAGGTCTAACTCCTGATTTCTGTGACGCATTAACGGTTGTCATGCTTTATCCTGCCATGTATTACGGCTAAGATAGAGAAATTGAGGGAGGAGTTATAAAAAGACTCAATCTCAAAATCGTGCAATTTAGTATGGCAAAGTGTAAAAGTTATAAAGAATGTTCTTGGAAAACAATCTTAATCAATTGCAATATATTATAGAATAAGACATTGGTTGTCAGACAAAACCAATCAGTCATGAAAGTGGATTAATAATATGAGAATTGCTATAATTTCTCTCAAAACTAAACGATAAATGAAAAAAGAAAGTACCTATAGGATTATTAATGTCCTCTGTGCCACAGACGACAACTATGCACCGTACTGCGGCGTGATGCTGACATCCTTCCTTGAGAACCACAAGGGTTTTCACACTGAGGTGTATATCATCGTGAAGAACAGCCTGAAAGAGGAGAAGAGACTGAGACGACTGGAGGAACGGTATGACGTGAAGGTGAACATCGTGGAATTTCCTTTCAGCGATATCACATCATCTTTCCCCATCGGGTACCGGCATTGGACGATTGAAATGTACTATCGATTGTTTGCACCAGTGTTGCTTCCTAAAGATATTGACCGCGTTCTTTACCTTGACTGCGACATCATCGTTGACGGGGACGTGTCAGAGATGTATTTCAGTGATATAAACAATATCTCCGCTTTAGTGTGTCCAGATTTCTTTATGTATGTAAAACATAAAGGATGGGCAACACATTTAGGTTATGAGGAGGAGAAGGGATATTTCAATTCAGGTGTGATGTTCATCAATCTTGACTATTGGCGTGAGCATAATATTCTGGAAAGTTGTTTGGAATATCTGAAAATACACCATGACATTTTAGTTTATTATGATCAGGATGTATTGAATTATGTCCTTCGTGATACAAAAAAGTTCGTCAATTTAGAATATAATTTCCTTTCAAATCTCATCTCAAAAGGAGTCTACAATAGTCTTGATACAGCAACTAAGAATGAAATAATTTCTTGTCATCCGAGGGTGATACACTTTATAAGTTCTAAACCATGGTCTATTTTTTCTTACAAATACACATATGTATCAATATGGGATAAATATTGTAAGATGTCACAATGGAGAAAACCATTATTCCAAAAGTTACCGAAAGAGAAACCGTTCAACTATTTCATCAAACGCTATTTCCTCTGGCCTTTAGGTATAAAAATGCATAACTTAGAACCAACTGAGGAATGGAAGGAATCATCACACGGATAATCATCGATGGGTTGTCCCACAGATCTCACAGATTTATACGGATAGGCACACGACCTTGTCGTGTCTTTTTTAACGACAACAGAGACAACGAGAGGACAGGTGACAGGTCATTGTCCCGCATAATCATTCAACATTAATCCATAATCATAAACAATGCCACGACAAGGAGGCATACAATCAGGCACGGGAGTCTATCATGTCATGATGCGCGGCATCAACCACCAACGCATCTTCGAAGACTCGGAAACCACTATACCTTCCTCCAGTGCCTACGCAGTGCGCAGGAGCAGTTCGCTCCCCTTGGTGACCGTCTGCCAAACTCCTGCCACTACTATGCATATGCCCTTATGTCCAACCACTTCCATCTACTTTTTCATGCCAAGAATGACACGGTTGGGAACATAGTCAAGTGCATTGCCTCCTCATACGTGTATTACTTCAACGGGAAATACGGCCGTGACGGACACCTCTTCAAGGAGCGATTCCGTTCTGAGCCGTGTGAAGAAAAGGAAAATCCATTTAGGGGAGTGACCTATACGAAGAAACATAGACACAGATAATACAGAAACTGCAAAATCTCATGAAACACAGATATGACTATTTGATTGTAGGCTCTGGACTTTTCGGCGCCACATTCGCCTATCGCGCCAGACAGGCAGGCAAGCGATGCCTTGTGATAGACAAACGTCCACAACTCGGAGGGAATGTCTATTGTGAGCGCATAGAGCATATTAACGTCCACAAATATGGCGCACATATATTCCACACCTCAAACAAGAAGGTCTGGGACTTTGTCAATGGTATAGTTGAGTTCAACAGATACACTAACTGCCCTGTCGCGAACTATAAAGGCGAGCTCTACAACCTGCCGTTCAATATGAACACCTTCTGTCAGATGTGGGGCGTGAGGACTCCTGAGGAGGCTAAGGCCAAGATTGAGGAGCAGAAAGCGGAGGCGCTCGAGGCATTGAACGGGCGTAAGCCGAAGAATCTGGAGGAGCAGGCTCTGTGTCTGGTAGGTAGGGATATATTCTATACGCTTATCAAGGAATATACAGAAAAGCAGTGGGGACGCAAATGTACCGAATTGCCGGCATTCATCATCAAGCGTCTGCCAGTGAGAATGGTCTTCGACAACAACTACTTCAACGACAAGTATCAGGGCATACCAGTAGGAGGCTATAACAAGCTGATCGACGGATTGTTGGAAGGTATCGACTGCAAGACCGATGTCGATTTCTTCAACTCGGAATATAAGGACTGGAAGAAGTTTGCCGACAAGTTGGTTTACACAGGAGCCATCGACGAGTATTTCAACTACTCGTTGGGCAAACTTGACTGGCGTACCGTAAGTTTCAAGACCCGCATAGAGGATACTGCGAACTTCCAGGGCAATGCTGTCGTTAATTATACCAGTCATGAGAAGCCCTACACACGTGTGATAGAGCACAAGCACTTTGAGATGTTCGGTCAAGAGGTTTACGACTGTCCGAAGTCGGTTGTGTCGGAGGAATATTCTACAGAGTATAAAGACGGCATGGAGCCATACTACCCAGTGAACGACGAACGTAACAACCAGCTTGCAGACCAATATCGCAAATTGGCTGCAAACGAGGAGAATGTAGTGTTTGGCGGTAGATTGGCGCAATATAAGTATTATGATATGGCACCTGTGATAGAGCAGGTGATGAAGTTGTGGAAAGAAATTTGATATAATGAAACAATTTCTCATAAAACTCCTCAATCTCCCCACAACCCTTCGCATCAAGCTGTACGCTCGTATCAACCGCATGATATTAAAGGGGCATGGCGTTGTGTTTGGTAGAAATCTTCAGATTCCAGGCAAAGTGTCGTGGCTAATTGGGGGCAAGGATTTCAATAGGGGATAACTTTTACTTCTCCTTTGGTGATGCGGTGAACCCGATGACGAGCAATCTGCAGGGTGCTGTGTACGTAGAGCCAGGTGCAGAGCTTGTGATTGGCAATAATGTGGGTATGGTAGCACACGCTTCTGGGGTCACGACAGCGTTGCGATTGGCGACAATGTAAAGATAGGAGCGTGTGTCCTGATAACCGACACCGATGCACATCCAATGGATTATATGGCTCGCCGCACTTCCAACGAAGTCTGCACCGATAGTGATAGAGGACGATGTCTGGGTGGGTGCTCACAGCATCATCCTCAAAGGTGTCACGATCGGTGCAAGAAGCATCATCGGTGCTGGTAGCGTAGTGACAAAGAATATTCCTCCCGATTGTGTGGCTGGCTTTTAAAAGACAGAAATATTGATTTGTTGGAGTTTGGGCGTTCCAATGATAAGGTATTTAAGGCTGATCAATTGGAGTCTGTTTTTGATAACAAGAATCGCAACTTAAATCATGTCTGTACCAAGCAGAATGGTAAGTTCATCTATACCAATAAGCAGCTATATGAAGCGATGGGGGATGCAAAGGTGACTATAGCTTTGCCTCGAAGCATCACTCAGCCAGAGATTGCCGGTGATATAGAAACTCTTACGCAGCGCTATTGGGAATGTATGTTCTCAAGTATGGTGATGGTGGGGCATGCTCCGCAAGAACTCATTGACTTCATAGGGTATAACCCGGTGGTAGAACTGCGAGACGACATATCGGCAGAATACTTGATTGCCGATGTGCTGGAGCACATCGACGATTACCAATCGCTTGTAGACCGTAACAGAGAAACGGCGGAGCGGCTCGGTAGTTGGATGGTAAGAATGAAGTGGCTGATGGGAGAGCTGACCCACGAATACTGTTTATAGAAACAATAAGGTTAGTATAGTAACTACTCAGCACCCCCACTGGTCCCGAAGGTTTATCCATCTGTTAGCGCACGCCATCGACCTTAGGCGAAGCAGGAACGTCCTGACAATGCGAATACTCACATTGGAAAGATTTTTTTTGTTTGTGGATAAGTTGGACGGCTTTAGCTATCTTAGCGAAGTGTTACTGAAGCATATTTTGACAAGACATTTGCTGATTTTATGGCTGTCGTGCAGGCAGGAGACCGCTATTTTGGCATATCAGAGAAGATTATGCAGGTGATAGAATCCGTAGATTCGCTGTATGAATATCTGAAGAAAGAAAATCTGCCACTGCCTGTACATAAGCCTACGCTGATACGGAAGTTGTTGGATAAACTGGATGGGAATTATGATGAGTATCTGCGGATGTCAGAGAGTGATAAGGAGCAGTATTTGAAACTGCTCTTTTTAGCTTGTATAGCTGGTGGATAAATATAAATAGTTTCTATCATAGTGAAATGATACAACATAAACCAATGATGACATAAAGAGATGAATAGGTTAGAAACAATATCGAATGAATTGAAGACAATGATGGCCAAGTATAACACTCAAAGTGTTTTGGGACATCTGTCTTTTTTGATGACTTGTATTACGAACGGCACAGCACAGGATGAACTTTGCAGAATGGTATCTCCTATGCGCCAACTTTATTATCTGGCAGCATTACTGATGACCGGAGAGGCAGATGGGACTGGTGAAATAGAACCAGAACCTGATGATTGGCAGAAGATTGTGGACAAGTTGGTGGAAATAGAAGGTGAATACTATAATATGTTTTTACCTGACACTCCAGAAGAAGTGACTGACGAATGGAAAAAGAAGGTAGCTGTTGCGATGCCAACCTTCCTTTCGTATTTCAATTTGGGACCTCTGAACTTTGAGGAACAAGTGATAGAACAAATTGAGGGGACCTATACTTCCATGAATGATGTGATAGAAAAAGAAACGAATCTGAAAGTGGAAGATTTATTGCTGTTCTATGATAACTTGGAAGCATGGTGCCAATACAACTTTCAGTCTTTGGGCGGCATATCGAAGGACTGCCCACTAAGGGCTAACTGGAAAGACTATACGAATCTTGAGATAGGGGTAATAGACGAGGCTCCTGAAGAAATCAGGAAAATGGGAGAAGAGAGAGCTCCCATGCTCACCTTAGTTAAGGATCCTGGCATTAAGAATCGTTTCAGGATAGATGATTTGGCGACAAATGGCCTTTCGCAGGATAAAGTACAGAAGATGGTGGACTTATTGTCGTTGAAAAGGGAACAGAGCGATTTCTTGTACTACACAGAGCTAAATCCGTTGGCAATACGACCAATTGCAGATTTAGGGAATGGCATGTATCAAGTATTTGAAGAGAAGCGAGTGCTACATGCTATTATCTACCTATTGGACGAGATATGTAAAAAAACGAGTTCCTCTAAAGCGCGCCTCACTCATAACAAGGGGCATTACCTGGAAGACAAACTCATTGAGCTGTTTCGGAAGTTTTTTGGTTCGAAGGCTGAAATTATCAGCAATTATATGATTAACGGATGTGAGCAGGACATTATGGTAATATGGAACGATTATCTGTTTGTGATAGAGGCCAAGGCGTATACAAATCGCGAACCGTTCAGAAACTCTGAGAAAGCTTTTGTCAGGATTAAGGATGATTTCAACAAATGCATCGGCTATGCCCACACCCAGTGCAAGCGAGTGGAAGATATGATGAAGATAGGAAAGCCGTTTGATATTACGGATAAAGGTGGTAAAGTGTTGAGAACAATTAATCCTTCCGATTTCTATGGGAATGACTTCTATATCATCGTAAACCAAGAGTCTTTTGGCCAAGTAGAATGTGACTTGTCGATGTTTTTGGATGTGAAGGATGACTACAACTATCCATGGGCTGTCCGCTATGATGATCTGGAGATTTTCTTGTTGACCCTGCTGGCAAAAAAGAAAAAGCCACAGTTTTTGGTAGATTTCCTGACATTCAGAGAATATCTGCATGGTCACATCATCTGTTCGGATGAAGGAGAAATATGTGGTGGATTTTTAACCGGCAGTATAACTCAAGAAATGGCTGAGAGTGAAGCCGTGATAACCACACAGCCAGACTTGGCTTCTGTTTTTGACAAACAGTATCAAAAAGGTATGGGATTTAAGAATGAGAAATACTGGAAGGAAAAGCATGACGGTAAAACCTTGTTCTGGGGATAGGGTAAATGGAGGAAGTGTTTAGTTGCAACAATTCTGTAAAAATGAAACAGGGGGACAGGTTCCTGTTTCAGATAAAATGGAATACGTAATATCGAGTTAATGGCAAGGCAATCCAGACAACCTTCAGAAACGGGGATATATCACGTGATGATGCGTGGTATAAATCATCAAAACATTTTTGAGGAGCATGAGGGCTATTACCAGTTTCTCAATACCTTGGTCATGATGGCTCAGTCATATGAGCGGTTTTGATTGAATTGAAGGGTATGGGAGCATCATTTCGCCAATTGGAGAGATTGACTGGAATCGGGAAAAGTATGATATTTCGTATGTGATGAAACAGAAACCTGTCCTTGTGTTTCACAGCATGATGGCAATGAGTTATGCGGTGTGATGACTGGTTCAAGGATAAACGAGACAACATACAGGATAGCAAAGGTATCGCCACCGTTAGTGAAGTCGAATTCCCGCTGTGGATGCGTGCTTGATTCAGAGAAAGCAAATGAGTTTATTGCTGACGATTATGAAAGGTCGGAGCATACAAGGAGCTATGTAGGCGAGTGGCATACACATCCTGAACGAGAACCACATCCATCAGGAATCGACCTCGATACCATTACGAGCAATTTTGTTGTGTCGGCATTAGATTTCCCCTTGTTGGTGATGGTGATTGTTGGAACAGAATCGTTGTACTTTAGTGTTTATGATGGTGCAGAGTTTGCGAATTTTTCTCCCCAAGAAATTTAATAAGAAATGAACATAGATACATTTTCAGATCTGCTGAATGCGTTTTTTGACAAGCAGAACGAAATTTTGCAATCGCAGGATGTGCAACAGGCTCCTACAATAGGGGCGATGTATGAAGGGCTGTCGTAGAAAATCCTGAAGGCATCTATCTTTAAGGGTATAGACCTGCGCGTGGTTAAGAATAGCTTTATCAAGGGATGTCCGACGGAATTTGATGTGATGATTGTTGAGGGTACCTTTTCGAAATCATTGTTTTCTGCCATTTTGTCACCCTATCCCCCAAATACCACGAATTGGCACATGGATTGCAATTAGAATGATAGACAATAATGTCATAAATCTAAATATCAAGCTTATGTTCAGAATTTTTATTTCACATTCGTGGGCTTATTCAAGCCAATTTGACAAAGTTGAGGAATTCCTTGATCAAGAGGGGGTTAGCTACTATGACCACTCAGTCCCTAAGGATGACCCTGTGCATACCAAAGGCTCTGATGCCGCATTGAGGGCAGCTATAGATGCAAAAATCAAAGGATGCAGTTGCGTGATTATTCTTGCCGGTGTTTATTCTTCCTATAGCAAGTGGATAAAGATCGAGACAGAAATTGCCAAGAAGTATAATAAACCGATTATTGCTGTAGAGTACTGGGGCTCAGAGAAGACATCTAAGGTTGTGAAGGATGCTGCTAATGTCATTGTTAAGTGGAACGCGAAGGCTATTGCAAAGGCTGTGCGCGATTATGCCTTGTAAACGAAGAAGGTCTATGAAGAAAGCTTTACTCGTAGGTATTAATAGTTATCCAGTATCGCCCCTCAAGGGATGCATAGCCGATATAGAAGCGATGAAGGCGGCCATTGAACGTAACGGTGATGGCTCACCTAATTTCTCGTGTAAGATGATGCCCGATGCCCAGAGCTCAGATAAAGTAATGGACGCTATAGAGGAGCTATTCAAGGGCGACGGCGATTCTGCGCTTCTTTACTTTTCTGGTCACGGATACGTAAACGACACGGGTGCTGAGATTGTAATGCCAAGCGACGTAACCGGTGGCCATTACAACAAAGGCATTCAGATGTCCTCTATCATGCAAATAGTGAACAGGTCGGAGGTGCGGAACAAGATTGTAATCCTTGATTGCTGCCATTCTGGTGACATGGGCAAGTATTCTATCAACGACGCAAGTAGCCATCTGAACAAGGGAGTTTCTATCTTGACTGCTTGTCGTGACGATGAATCTGCAATGGAGGCAGGTGGTCACGGGTTGTTTACAGAACTTCTGTGCACGGCACTGAATGGCGGAGCCGCAGACTTCGCTGGTAATATTACCATTGGTGGCGTGTATGCATATATTGACCGTTCGTTTGGCCCTTGGCAACAACGACCAGTGTTCAAGACCAATGTTACGGAATTCGCACCGCTGAAAAAAGTCACCCCACAAGTGTCATTGGATGTGATACGGCAGTTGACATCGCTATTCTCAGACCCGACACAGCCGTTGGCACTTGACCCATCGTTTGAAGATACGAATAGTCCTGATGTGAAGCATGAATTGAAGGAACCGTATGCAGACAAGGCAAATGTGGCAAAATTCAAGAAACTGCAAAAGCTTCAAAGCATAGGATTCGTTGAACCTGTGGATGCTCAGTTTATGTACTTTGCCGCTATGGACAGCAAGGCTTGCAGACTGACGAAAATTGGTAAATACTACTGGAGACTGGTAAAAGAAGGCAGAATATAATTTTTGAGGAGACAGATGGAATACTATAGCGAAGATTATTTCAAAAGGACAGCAGGCAGGTTAGAGTTGTTTGAGCAGAGAACTTTTTCAGCAGGTGTGCGACATGCGCCTTTGACAACGGTGTTTGACGTATTCTTATCGTATAACATCAACGATAAAGAGGTTGTCGAGGGTATCTTCTATGTCCTATCGAAAAAAGGACTGAAGGTTTATCTTGACAGTATCGTGGATGCAGATTTGCATCGCAGCGAGACAGACAAGCAAACGGCAGAGAGATTACATACGCGCCTGAAGAAGAGCAGGTCTCTGCTGTATGCTCAGTCGCAATCCGCCGCCAAAAGTAATTGGATGCCTTGGGAATTGGGCATTGTTGATGGGAGCGACCGCCCCTGCATGATTATGCCAGTAACTAAAAATACCCCCATTGTGTCATCGCAACGTGAATACCTGTCGCTATATCCAGTCGTGCGCCCTGACAGATGGAATGAAGATCTCATGAAAATCTACGGTGGTGGCACGAGGATAGCAGACTCTACTAACTATGTGGATTATATCAGAAATGTAAGATGATAAGCTTTTAAGGTGGAAGTTCCGATTTTATAAGAGAACTTCCACCAGTTTATAAGTTGAGGAAACTGGCACCGGCATTTTATGAGCGACTTTATGCTGGCGCTAAGTCTGAGGCTTCTTGGGAGGCCAAAACATTCACTCCATGAGCAAAAGTGGGTGTGACCAGAGGTCGCTGAACATAAGGAATCTGTTGAGTCATGGTATACTGCCGCCAGAATATTTCAACTTTGGAGTGTCAGCAAGGTTGATTCGTGTGTTGGTGATGATTGGTTTAGTAAGAGAGAAAAAATGAGACTTTCGAGAAACAGGGGGACAGGTTCCTGTTTCAGATAAAATGGAATACGTAATATCGAGTTAATGGCAAGGCAATCCAGACAACCTTCAGGAAAGGGGATATATCACGTGATGATGCGTGGTATAAATCATTAAAACATTTTTGAGGAGCATGAGGACTATTCATATAATAAACTGAATGACCTTGTGAATACTCCTTTGTCTGATGATGTTGCATGCCTTGATATAGAAGATACATCGAAAGGTCGTCCTTCGGATAATCAGGTAATGTTACTGATTAAAGAAAAGACTGGCGTAACGAATAGCAGTGCCTTTCAGCAATTGCCTGAAGAAACAAAACGGTCGGTTTTGATTGAATTGAAGGGTATGAGAGCATCATTTCGCCAATTGGAGAGATTGACCGGAATCGGGAAAAGTATGATATTTCGTATGTGATGAAACAGAAACTTGTCCCTGTGTTTCAATTTGGATAGGAGAGGATAAAATGAGCCGAAGATACTGGCAACCGTTTATGAGCAACTTTAGGTAGCCAAGTCTGAGGCACTTACTTTGGTAATGGTTAATTTATCAACAATATTGTTATGCAATATTTCAATTTTGAAGACATTAAGGGAGATGAGCGTTTCAAATTAGGGCCACATAAGGCTTTGATGCGAACGCTGGAGGATTTTTATGGGGCTACGGTGCGTCTTGTTTTCAATCCTATGGAAACGTTCAAGAACCGCTATAACATTGACATCACCGCTAACCCCAAGAAGGAGTTGTATAGGGTGGATGGCGTACCAGACATGGTTCTGTTGGTGATATATGCGGAGCAAGGCGACTCAATGTTCTATCTTGGGATTCAACTTGACTCTCCACTCATGCAATATTATGACACGTCAATATTCCATTCGACGTGTATCAACGTTGGAAGAAAACTGAAAGAGGCATCTGAAAGGTCGTTCAGAAGTTGTCTGTCGCTATTCAACGAGTCGCTTGCCAAGGAAATCGTGATAGGCAATATCGGCAAGGGCAGTTATGACATATCGAAAGTGTCATATCTTGTGGATATGTTCTTGGGATTGCGATCATCGACATTTGAAGGGAAGCATTTCTCGACAGGTCTTATACTGACAAAATCGCTTTTCGCATTCAGCAAGGCTGAGAAATTCGACAAAGAGGGTAAGTTCATTCGCCTTTCATCAGGGAAGATGAACGTGGATATTACAGACAGGCAAAATATCAGATTCTGGTATCTGGTGGATGGGTATCATACATTCTATCTAACAGACCTGAAAAAGACACTGAACAGTGTATTCCTTTATGACGGTGGAGCCAATGACTATGTAAGCGAGATGCTCCTAAGCAAAACGCTACAGGGTGCCGATGCATTATTCCGAGTGAGTAATGGAAGAGAACTTTCTGTTGTAGATTCCGACGGGCAGGAATTCCTTCATCAGGAGAAATGTTGGAAGTATCGTGACTACAATGCATTGAAGCAATGTGTTATGGCCAGAGTGCCTCATGTGGCTGGCTTCTATGACATGCTTATCAGGTGTGTGCTGGATTGCTCGAAGAGCGACACAAGTTCTATCATCTGGTTGCCAAAGGACATCAACACCATAGACAACATCGTATTGGAAAAATCCAAGAATGTATTTTCCGACAAGCTCTTGAACTTCAATGATGAGAAAAACCAACCCATTGTGAAACGGTTGCTGTCGAGTGACGGTGCAACGGTAATAGATGCCAACGGCAAGATACGTTATTTCGGTTGCATAGCTGATATTAGCAAGGCTACGGCTGGAGGCATCAAGGGAACGGGAGAGACGGCAGCAAGCCTGCTGGCTCAGAACGGCATGGCCATCAAAATTTCGCAAGACGGGCCAATCAAAATGTTCATTGAAGACATGGACGGATATATTCCGTTCTGACGATGAAGGGCTTGAGAGCAAAGCGAAAAAAAATAACAGAAGCATGAAAAGATGTGACTTACATTCTCGTCAAAGAATACGGACTTGTATAATGCTTTAGTATCTTCGAATTCTGGAGATATAGTTGAGCCATAAAGGTAAAGCATTCCTAACCTTCTCAACTCTTTTGAGTGATCTTTATCACGCTCTAATAATACCGTGCCATGAGCATATCGCTTAGATAATTCAAGACAAGCCCAACCATCACATTTTTCTGACAGGTATTGAAGTTCCTTTGTTGGAATATCCTCATAATTGCAGACCTCATCATCTTCTTCCTCTTCCTTGACAGAAAGATTATTTATTGGAACCGGGATATAATCTTGATAATTCTCGTTAGATTCTGACGTATAACTGATATTCCTATTACCATTATCGTGATGTCTCATATCGCTGACAACATCATAGTTTTCAATAATATGATGTTCCATATTGGAAGCAACATCAGTAGAGATAGAAGCCGACGACACCATTTTATCAGGAATAGGTTGTGCCTGTTCTATAGAAGGTGCAATTGTTCCTTCTTGCACAGCGTTGATTATTTCCCTGACACGACTCAGTACGATGTCATATTTCGCACGCAATTCGCCGATCTTTTTCCATTCTGAATCGGGTATATTGCTCCCGTATGTTTTATAAGCTCTGTACAACTCCCTTGAATAAGCTTCTTCCGAAAGTGATAATTTCATAATGCCTAATTATATTGTTGTAACCTCAAACTGTCTTCGGTTGTATCTTCAGTGAATGATGCGCCTAAGTGTTATGACGTTGTTTTCTTTGGTAGTGACCAGATTTGGAATCCTGCTATTAATGAGGGTGTAGATCAAGTTTATCTTGGTCAGATGCCCAAGGGCCATGCCAAGTTTTATACTTATGCGGTGAGTATGGGACGTCTGGATTTATTCCAGGGTAAAGTGGAAGAGGAATATCGTAAGTATATATCTTCTTTTGATGGACTGTCTGTGAGAGAAACGACTATGCAGTCTTTTCTCAAGGAGAAGCTGGGCAGAGATTCTGACGTGGTTTGCGATCCTTCTTTGCTGATTACCAAGGAGGAGTGCGAGGCTATGGCTGTAAAGCCAAAGGATGAGAGGTATGTACTCTTATTTATCCTTGATGGAAATCCTGATGCATTAGGATTTGCCAATAGAATAGCCCAACAGTTGGGTAAGAAGGTAATTCGCATAGGCGCCGTACAGAATCCGTTCCATCGTTATCATAGTGAAGTACGTGCAGAATTGTCTCCTGCAGAATTTCTTGGTTATATTCAGTATGCAGATTGTATCGCCACCAATTCTTTCCATGCAACATCTTTCTCTCTCATCATGCAGAAGAACTTCTATACTATATTGAGAAAGAATAATAATGACCGAGCTAAAACCATCCTGGGTGTTGCTGGGTTAGAAAACAGACTGGCAGATGCTAAGGCTCATGTAGAATTCAAAGAAATCAATTATCAGGGAGTTAGGGAAAGACTTGAAAGATATAAGGAGAGTTCTATGGAATGGATTCAAAAATGTCTTGATGATGCCAAATAGAAAATATATTTGAAAACATTGTAGAAATATAGATATGCCTTATCTGTATGATAGTAATAATTGATTTTCGGAATATATTGTTTCCTATATAATAGAAACTGAGTCCACTTGAAAAAGTCAGAGCTCTATCAAATTGAAACTTAGATAGGTGATAAGCAGATGAAAACCATACGTTATTTGCCTACTTGCACACTTTTTAAAGTTCAAAATTGAAAAGCTTTGTTCTTTTGCTTACGGACTGTAACTAAAATTTGTTAATTAAAATTTTCAAGCCACTTTTTCAAGTAGACTCGAAACTCAACTTTCGTAAATGGGGAAGTTAAAGAAATTAAAGAAGTTAGAGAAGTTAAAGCCATATGCTTTATAGCTAAATATACAACAAAAAAGGCTATTGGCTATAACTTCTAACGACCGAAGGAAGTGATAACTTCTTTAACTACTATAACTTCCGTACATGCGAAGCTTCAGTCACTTATTGCTTGGGTGTGTCAATATGGGTTACGCGGTCATGGAGTTCGGCCAACTTTCCGCTGTTCCAACGATCGGTAGTACCTACAAGATAACCGGTAATTCGCTGAAGCTTGTCGATGTGGTGGCCTCCGCACTTAGGGCATACTTCCAGATTGGCATCTGCATTCTCGTATCCACAGTCAAGACAGCGATTGCGGTTGTGGTTTACTGATCCATATCCCATGTCATATTTGTCCATCATATCAACTACACTCGAGATGACAGAAGGATTATGGGTTGCGTCACCGTCAATTTCTACATAGAAAATGTGTCCACCACGTGTGAGGTTGTGATAAGGCGCCTCAATCTGTGCCTTTTTCAAGGCTGTGCACTTATAGTATACTGGAACGTGGTTGGAATTAGTATAGTAGTCGCGGTCGGTCACGCCAGGGATAATACCAAACTCCTTGCGGTCTTTCTTTGTAAACTTACCGCTGAGTCCTTCGGCTGGTGTGGCGAGAATAGAGTAGTTGTGATGATACTCCTCGCAGAATCCGTTGGCTCTGTCGCGCATATATGTCACAATCTTGAGTCCGAGTTCTTGTGCTTCCTCGCTTTCACCATGGTGGTGACCAATAAGGGCTACAAGGCATTCTGCCAGACCGATAAAGCCTATACCCAAAGTTCCATGGTTGATGACACTTTCTATAGATTCTTCTGGTTTCAGTTTCTCGGCACCTATCCAGAGATATTTCATCAGCAGCGGGAACTGCTTGGCCATTGCTGTCTTCTGGAACTGGAAGCGTTCATCAAGTTGCTTGGCTGTAATCTGCAGGATGTTGTCCAATTTTGCAAAGAACATGTCGATGCGCTGCTTTTTGTCCTCTATGCCCATGCATTCGATGGCAAGTTTAACAATATTGATGGTAGAGAAACTGAGGTTTCCACGTGCAATACTTGTCTTTTCTCCCCAACGGTCTTCGAACACGCGGGTGCGGCAACCCATTGTGGCAATTTCCCACTTGTAGCGTTCTGGATCATCTGCATGCCATTTCTCATTCTGGTTGAATGTGGCATCGAGGTTGAGGAAATTGGGGAAGAAGCGACGTGCTGTCACCTTGCAAGCTAATTGATAAAGATCATAGTTGCGGTCTTCTGGGAGATAGTTCACGCCACGTTTTTTCTTCCAAATCTGGATAGGGAAGATGGCTGTCTCACCATTGCCTACACCTTCGTAGGTGCTTTCCAGAATCTCGCGCATGATGCAGCGGCCTTCAGCACTGGTGTCTGTACCGTAGTTGATGGATGAAAATACTACCTGGTTTCCACCACGTGAGTGAATGGTGTTCATGTTGTGGATGAAAGCCTCCATTGCCTGATGTACGCGGTTTACTGTCTTGTTGATGGCATGCTGTTCCAATCGCGCGTCTCCTTCCAGTCCCTCGAGGTCTTTCTGCAGATAATCGTCAATCTCTATATTATAAAGGTGTTTTAAATCCTTTCCTGTCAACTTTTCGAGATTTTTCACCTCTTCCTGATACGACATGCGTACATAGGGAGCAAGATAGAAGTCGAATGCAGGGATGGCCTGACCTCCGTGCATCTCGTTCTGGCATGTTTCCAGCGAGATACAGGCCAGGACGGCTGCTGTCTCTATGCGCTTGGCAGGACGGCTTGAGCCATGACCGGCTGTGAATCCATGCTGCAGAATGACATCGAGTGGATGCTGTACGCAGGTAAGACTCTTGGTGGGATAGTAATCCTTATCGTGTATGTGGAGGTAGTTGTGCTTGACGGCGTCGCGCGACTCTTCGCTCAGAAGATAGTCGTCTACAAATGGTTTGGTGGTTTCAGAAGCAAACTTCATCATCATGCCGGCAGGTGTGTCGGCATTCATGTTGGCGTTTTCACGGGTGATATCGTTATTCTTGGCATTCACAATACTCATGAATATATCGCGAGTCTTTGCTTTACGGGCAATGCTACGCTGGTTGCGGTAGGCAATATAGCGTTGTGCCACGTCCTTGCGGGCGCTCTTCATCAGCTCCAGTTCTACTGCATCCTGAATGGCCTCTACGCTCATCTGGCTTTTGCCACGATAAGCCACATGGTCGGTTATTTGCTCAATGAGGGAGCTGTCTTCACCCTTGTCGGTATGGAGCATTGCCTTGCGGATTGCTGCCATGATTTTTTGTTCGTTGAAACCAACGATGCGTCCGTCGCGCTTAACTACAGTTTGTATCATTTTCTTGTTTTACTTTAAGGTATGTATTTAATTTGCTTAATACTAATTTATTACGTCAAAAGAAGGTGTAGAAACCTTAGTTTTGGACAATGCAAAGATAATAAAAATATTCCAAAGTTGTACGTTTTGGATAACTTTTCTTGTGTTAAAATATGTCAGGTCGCTGAAAATCAGGTATATAAAAAATCGTTTTGGACAACTCTGTAAATTGGCGGTTGTCCAAAACGAATAACTTCTTGTTTATCAGTCCTTTCCTGTAGATGTGTACGGAAGAGGGCTTTGGTTGAGGTGTTTTTATGCTCTATTTTGTTGACGCTTGTAGTCGAGTGCCGCACCTATGGCAGTGCAGAATTCAGAATACTTGGGTACATGGAATCTTACTCCGTACACCTTCTCCATAGCCGGATAAACTTCCCGGCACAAGGGCAAAAGCGACAGGTTGCCTATGAGTACGAAATCTTTGATGCCCGATTCGAGCGAAGACAGAATAGTGGCAGAACCGATGCATTGTAGCACCATCCAGATAAGGCCCTTTGCGATGTCTTCTCGAGAAGCATTGGTCTTGGCATTGCTGAAGAGTGACGCCACGGCACTCATGGGAAGTCCAGGAAGAGGTTTGGCGCTGATGTCTTTGATCAGGAGATTGATTTTTGATACATCTCCGTCTTTTGCAAGGTTCGTTATCTGTTTTATGTCATCGGTTTTAAGCATTATTCGGCTCAGACCGGCAAGTGTGCCTCCACCGATTCCTATTCCTCCGATGTGCTTGATGTTTTCACCATCGCATTTTACCAAAGAGGTGCCTGTGCCCATGCTCACAACGATCATTCGGTCAAGTTTGCTTTCGTATTTTGCTCCCAATCCGTCTGCTATGAATTCTTCGCTTTTTGAGGTGGGCAAGCCGTATATGTGTTCGTCAATATAGGCTGCGCCTACTCCGGTAAGCATGACATGCTCTATTTCGTCCAACTTGATTTTGTTGTCGTGCAGATACTTGCCAAAGGCTCCGTAGAGCGAAGTGATGGGGTCGGTTGCCTTGATACGGATAGGGCTGATCACCATGCCCTTCTCGTCAATTCCTACAATCTTTGTTGTTGATATCCCAACGTCAATTCCGATTACTATTTTCTTCATTCGTGACTTTAAGTTTCTTTTTTGCTATTTACAAGACTCCCATCTTGCAGAAAGTGATGAGTACAGCATATCCTATAATCATACTGATGACTCCTATGCTGAGACCTGCCTTCACCATGTCGGTTTGCTGTATCAAACCGGTAGAGTAGGCGATGGCATTAGGAGGAGTGGAGATTGGGAGCGACATGGCGCATGAAGCGGCAACAGCCACACCTATTATAATGGTAGAAGTGCCACCTATGGCGTCGAGCGAATGTCCCATGCCGGCACAAACCACGGTAAGGATAGGTATCAGCAATGCTGCTGTTGCCGTGTTGCTGATAAAGTTACTCAGGGTAAAGCATACGAGTCCTGAAACTACCATGATGACAAATGGATTGAATTCGCCGAAAGGAATGCTCTTAACTGCTGCTTCGGCAAGTCCTGTTCCGTTCATGGCAAGTCCAAGTGCAAATCCGCCGGCAACCATCCAGATCACGGCCCAGTCTATTTCCTTCAGGTCGTTGGCTGTAATTACTCCCGTGAAGGCAAATACTGCTATTGGCAGCATGGCCACGGTGTTGGCATTGATGCCAAGATAGTTCTTGCCGAAAATCCAAAGCAGGATAGTGAGTACAAAGGTGCCTGCCACAACGATTGTTCGCCAGTTGAACTCGATTTCGCCTTCAATCTTCAGGTCGATGGTTTTCTGTGAGAATGGGAACATCTTGCGGATGATAAACCATGCAATGACGAGCATCACGATTACCATCGGGCACATAATCAACATCCAGTCGCCGAAACCGATATCGAGGTTCAGACCGTCTGGAGCTGTCAGTACCTTATAGGCAAATGCGTTAGGAGGTGTTCCGATTGGCGTTCCCATACCGCCCAGGTTGGCTCCGATGGGGATGGCCATGGTGAGAGCTATGCGCCCCTTGCCATTGGCAGGAAGAGCCTTGAATACCGGTGTCAGGAAAGTAAGCATCATGGCAGCGGTGGCGGTGTTGGATATAAACATTGAGAAAATACCAGTGATGAGCATGAAGCCCAAAAGCACATTTTCAGAACGCTTGCCGAATGGAGCGATGAGTGTCTTGGCCATGAGTACGTCGAGGCGACTTTTGGTAGCAGCTATGGCCATGATGAAGCCTCCTAAGAAAAGGATGATGGTTGGGTCGGCAAAACATGCCATGATACCTTGGTATTCCAGCAGTTCTCCGTATTCGCCCTCAGAACCTTGCATGATGTTGAAGGCTGAGTTGGACGCGCCAAACAGCAATACAAAAATGATGACCACGGATGTGGCCCATGCCGGTATGGCCTCTGTCAGCCATAACATCACAGCCATCACAAAGATTGCGATGATGCGTTGTTGTACTACGGTCAGGCCTTCAATGCCAAAACAGTCAATAGGTAGATTCCATACCAAGACAGTAAGTAGGGCTGTGATGAGGAACAAGAGCCCTTTCTTGCGATTGAAATCGCCTGTCAATGCTTTTTTTACATTTTCTTTCATGTTTATAGTTGAATCTTTATGTTTCTTATGGACTTCGACTATGTATTTTTAGTTTAGGGGCAAAATTACATATATTTTTTGATATAGCAATAGAAAAGTATTTTTTTTTGTTTTTTTTGTATAATGTATGTGGAAGTTTGAAGATAATTCATTATATTTGCAGCGACAAGTAATGCTTTGGGCATTATTGAGAGAATGTGAATATCTAAATTTTATAAACAATTTATTAACTGTTATATATCATGAGCAATTCGAATTTGATCCTCTTAGTGGTTTTGGTAGTAGTATTTGCTATTATTGTTTTCTCTTATCTTCACAAGCGTCATCATGAGTACAAAATGGCTGATATAGAGAAGGCGGTTCGCAAGGCATATGTTGGTGAGGCTACCTCTGTTAGCAAAGAGGAACTTGTCAAAGTGGTTAAGACTTATTTTCACTGCTCGTCTAAAGAGGCTTTATATATAATAGGTGTAGCTCGCCGTAAAAAGATCTTTGACATTGCTGACGGAAAGGTTTCGCTGTTTTAAATCGGGTGCAGTAGGCTTTTGCAGGCTTTTTCGAGGCTGTTGCATTATTTTTTAAGAATGACGATACATGACGGGGAAGTTTTCTTCGGCCATAAAATTCTTTGGCTTTTGCTGATGGGTGTTTTTTGTATTCTTTGACGGAATGATGAGGCTTAATAGATGACAGGTCTTGGTCTTAATAGATGACAGGTCTTGGTCTTAATAGATGGCATGTCTTGGTCTTAATAGATGGCATGTCTTGGTCTTAATAGAAGGCTTGCTTTGTCCGTTATTGTTGTACGTTTCGGTCTTAATAGACAGATTTAGTCTTTGTTTGGCTGATTGGGCTTAACGGAAATGTTTTAAGATCTCACAACAAATCCAGAAACAGGTGACAGGAAAGCTTTTGTGTATTTATTCGCCAGTAAGCTATACTTCATTGTGAAAAAATAATTTTGTAGTTGGGAAAAAATATTTTTCCAGTTGGGGCGATATTGTTTTGCAGTTGAGATTTTCATTTTTTTGCAATTACTGCATAAATACACTAATGACACTTTTTGCCGTTAACCTCCCATGAAAAACAAAATAATGCTAAATTCGTGCTTTTTTTTCGATTTAACGGCTTTTATTGAATTATTATTTGTACCTTTGTCGGGAATTAGCATTTGGCAAAAAGCGCTTAGAACGCAAGAAAAAGGCCTTAGAGGCGATTTTGCCGCAAAAATGAAGAATAAAACAATTAAAAATACAACGTTAAATTTAAATGGACGAAAATCAGACTCTTGATCATGACAGAATCATGAAAATCAACATCGAGGAGGAGATGAAGTCATCCTACATCGACTATTCTATGTCGGTGATCGTGGCTCGTGCCCTTCCTGATGTGCGTGATGGTTTCAAGCCTGTACATCGCCGTATCCTATACGGTATGTTGGGAATTGGAAACACCAGTGACAAACCTTATAAGAAATGTGCCCGCGTAGTAGGTGAGGTGTTGGGTAAGTATCACCCTCATGGCGACAGTTCTGTTTACGGTGCCCTTGTTCGTATGGGACAGGAATGGAACATGCGCTATACCCTTATCGACGGACAGGGTAACTTCGGTTCTGTGGATGGCGACTCACCTGCAGCCATGCGTTATACAGAGTGCCGCCTCTCCAAGATGGGAGAGCACATCATGGACGACCTGGACAAGGAAACCGTCGACATGATGAACAACTTTGATGACACCCTGCAGGAGCCTACAGTGATGCCTACCAAGATTCCTAACCTCCTCGTCAATGGTGGTAATGGTATCGCCGTAGGTATGGCTACCAATATTCCTACCCACAACCTGGGTGAGGTGATTGACGGTTGCTGTGCCTACATCGACAATCCTGATATCGATACCGATGGATTGATGCAGTATATCCCTGCTCCCGACTTCCCCACAGGTGCCACTATTTATGGTATCCAGGGAGTGAAGGATGCTTACGAGACAGGTCGTGGTCGTATCGTGGTTCGTGCTACAGCCGAAATAGAGTGTGGCGACAGTCACGACAAAATCGTTATTACCGAGATTCCTTATGGTGTCAACAAGGAACAGCTCGTGATGGCCATTGCCGACCTTGCGAAGGAAGGCCGTGTAGACGGAATCGCCAACGTGAACGATGAGTCTGGTCGTCAGGGTATGCGTATCGTGGTAGACGTGAAGCGTGACGCCAACGCCAATGTACTGCTCAACAAACTCTTCAAGATGACAGCGCTACAGAGCTCGTTCTCTGTGAATTGTATCGCCCTTGTGGGTGGCCGTCCTCGCCTGTTGAGCCTGAAGGAGTGCGTGAAGTATTTCGTAGAACATCGTCATGATGTGACGATCCGTCGTACTCAGTTCGAATTGAAGAAGGCACAGGAGCGTGCTCATATCCTGGAAGGTTTGATTATCGCCTGCGACAATATCGACGAGGTGGTACATATTATCCGTGCCAGCAAGACTCCTTCTGATGCTCAGCGCAACCTGGAGAAGCGTTTCGAGTTGGATGAACTGCAGAGCAAGGCCATTGTGGATATGCGTCTGAGCCAGCTCACAGGCTTGCGCTTGGAGCAGTTGCACAACGAGTTTGACGAGTTGATGAAGACCATCGATTATTTGAACCAGATTCTCAATGACCCTGAGCTTTGCAAGAAGGTGATGAAGGACGAGTTGAACGAGGTGAAAGAGAAGTATGGTGACGCACGCCGCACCATGATCAAGCCTGACGACCACGAGTTCAATCCAGAGGACTTCTATCCCAACGACCCTGTAGTCATCACCGTGAGCCATCTTGGCTATATCAAGCGTACTCCATTGTCAGAGTTCCGCGAGCAGGCACGTGGTGGAGTAGGTTCAAAGGGAGCCCGTACACGCGATAAGGACTTCACCGAGTATATTTATCCTGCCACCATGCACCAGACGATGCTCTTCTTCACCAAGAAGGGACGATGCTATTGGCTGAAGTGTTACGAGATTCCTGAGGGCGACCGCAACTCTAAGGGCCGTGCCATCCAGAACCTTCTCAATATCGACAGCGATGACCAGGTGAATGCTTTCCTCCGTCTCAGAGGTTTGAACGATGCCGAGTTCATCAACAGTCATTATATTGTATTCGCTACTAAGAACGGTACGGTGAAGAAGACTTGTCTGGAGGCTTACTCACGTCCTCGTGCCAATGGTGTGATTGCCATCAATATCGTAGAGGGCGACGAGGTGGTTGACGTTCGTCTGACCAATGGTCACAACGAGCTGATCATGGCCAACCGCAATGGTCGTGCTGTACGCTTCGATGAGAATACTATCCGAACGATGGGACGTACCTCAACGGGTGTTCGTGGCATGCGTCTTGATGGTGACGATGATGCGGTAGTAGGTATGATCGTTGTCAACAATCCTGAAAAGGAAACCGTCATGGTGGTGAGCGAACAGGGTTACGGCAAACGTTCGGATGTGATGGATTACCGTGTGACCAACCGTGGTGGTAAGGGTGTGAAGACCTTGAATATTACAGACAAGACAGGCCGACTGGTAGCTATTAAGAATGTGACCGACGAAAACGACCTGATGATCATCAACCAGAGCGGTATTGTTATCCGACTGGCTGTGTCTGAGTGCCGCGTCATGGGACGTGCCACACAGGGCGTACGCCTCATCAACCTGGCCAAGAAGAATGATGTCATTGCCAGCGTATGCAAGGTGATGAGCTCGGAACTTGAGGCTTCGGTAGAGGAGGAAAGCAAGGCTGCATGGGCCAAGAAGAGCGAGGAGATAGAGGGTGAGACTGCATCTGCAGAGGGCGAGGAAACTCCCGATACAGAGGAAACTCCCAACATCGACTTCGAATAATGTGAATTAACAAATTAACACAAACTTAATTGATAAAGAACATGAAAAAGTTTATTGTTGCTGCTATGTTGGTACTAGGTGCCACATCAGCTTTTGCTGGCGACAGCGATGCTCTCAAGGCTGTGCTCAGTGCCAAGAAGTATTCTGAGGCCAAGGAATTGGTAAAGCAGAATCTTGCTTCTATGGCAAGCGACGCCGAGAGAGCCAAGGCTTACAATTACCTGGTTAAACTCAGTATGGATGCCTTCAACAAGGAGTCTGCCAAGGATTTGGAAGACCAGATTAAGAAGACAACTACAGCCGACAAGGAGACGATGTACAAGAATGCCTACAATGCGCTTGCCTCTGCCATTGAGTGCTACAAGTACGACCAGCTTCCTGATGCCAAGGGTAAGGTGAAGCCTAAGTATAATGGCAACAAGGATCTCGTTTGGCCAGCCCGTATCCAGCTCGTTAATGCCGGTCAGGATGCTGCCCAGAAGAATCAGCCAGAGAACGTGCTCAAGTACTGGGGGCAGTTCCTCGATACAGAGAATGCTCCTCTCTTCGATTCTAAGGTAAAGGAGAAAGAGGCAGAGAAGGATTACCTGGGTCAGGTGGCTCTCTTCGCCGCTCGTTATGCTTATCAGGCTAAGGACATCAAGCGCTGCGAGAAGTATTGCGACATCGCTATGAAGGATCCTGAGCAGGCTAAGGATGCTCTCAACCTGAAGCTTTACGTGATGAAAGACGGCTTGAAGAATCATGCTGACTCTCTGGCTTACGTCGAGAAGTTGAAGGCTCTCTATGTCAACGACGAGAGTAATGATGTGATTCTGGACGGACTGAACAGCATGTACTCTTCATTGAAGATGGAGAAGGAGCAGCTCGAGTTGCTCGACGGTGCTATTGCCAAGAATCCAAACAACTTCGTAGCTTTGGCCGACAAAGGTATGTATTATATCAGCAAGAACGATGCCGACAAGGCTATCGAATGCCTGAACAAGGCGCTTGCTGTACAGCCTGACAACGTGGTAGTGATGACTTATCTCGGTGCCTGCCTCAACGTGAAGGCTTCTAACCTTAGCAAGGAAGAGGGTAAGGCTGTTTACGAGGAGTCTATCAAGCACCTCGATAAGGCTAAGGAACTCGATCCAAACAAGGAGAAGGCCAACTGGGGCTACAACCGCTTCCAGGCTTATTATGGTCTCTATGGTCCTAACGACGCCAAGACAAAGGCTGCCGAGGAGGAGAGCCACTAAAAAATGACGAAAAAGCGATAAAATCGCACTGAAACCGTGATATTTACCTCGCGTTATATCTTTTTGGGATATGGCGCGAGGTTTTGTTTTGTAAAAAAATCATATTAGATTTGGGAGGAACATATTTTTTTTGTAACTTTGCGCGCAAAAGAAAATAAACAATATAATATATAAGGTAATATGGCTAAGAAATTTGCCGAACACAATGGTCTCAACTTGACAAAGACCAACAATGACGTACTTGCAGAGTGGGAGAAGAATGATATCTTCCACAAGTCTATTGACGAGCGTGAAGGCTGCCCTCAGTTTATCTTCTTCGAGGGACCTCCATCTGCTAATGGCCACCCTGGTATTCACCACGTGCTGGCGCGTAGTATCAAGGATACGTTCAACAGATACAAGACGATGAAGGGATTCCAGGTTCACCGCAAGGCTGGATGGGATACTCACGGACTTCCTGTTGAGCTTGGTGTCGAGAAGGAACTCGGCATCACCAAGAAGGATATCGACAACAAGGCTTCAGAGAAGTATATCTCTACAGAGGACTATAACCATAAGTGTCGTGAGAATGTGATGAAGTTTACTGCCGAATGGCGTGAGCTGACCGAGAAAATGGGTTACTTCGTGGATCTCGATCATCCTTACATCACTTACGATAACAAGTATATCGAGACACTCTGGTGGCTCCTCAAGCAACTCTACAACAAGGGTCTGCTCTACAAGGGTTACACCATCCAGCCATACTCTCCAGGCGCAGGTACAGGTTTGAGTTCTCATGAGTTGAACCAGCCAGGTTGCTATCGCGATGTAAAGGACCTCACCACCACTGCCCAGTTCCTTATCAAGGATCCTAAGGCTGAGTGGACCAAGTGGGGCAAGCCATACTTCATCGCATGGACCACTACACCTTGGACTTTGCCATCAAACGTGGCTCTCTGTGTAGGTCCTAAGATCGACTATGTAGCTATCGAGACCTACAACCTCTATAATGGCGAGCCTATGACACTCGTGATGGCTGAGGCGCTGGTAGGTTCATATCTGAAGGCTGACCAGGAGTGCAAGGAGGGCGATTTCCTTCCATTCGACAAGGAGAAGAAGCAGTGCCCATGGCGCATTATCGACCACATGAAGGGTACCGACCTCGAAGGCATGCACTATGAGCAGCTCCTGCCATGGGTAAAGCCATGCGAGAAGGTAGATGCTTTCGCTCCAGCTTTCGTTACAGAATATGCAGCAGCTCATCCTGAGAAGGTATTCGCTTCTGAGGATGGTCGCGATAAGTTCGTAGAGATGGATAGCGAGGCTTTCCGCGTGATCCTCGGCGACTACGTTACTACCGATGACGGTACAGGTATCGTTCACATCGCTCCTACATTTGGTGCAGAGGATGCCAAGGTGGCTAAGGATGCCAACATCCCTGCGCTTTACCTTATTAATAAGAAGGGCGAGACTCGTCCAATGGTTGACCTGCAGGGTAAGTTCTATCTCATCGAGGACCTCGATGCCAACTTCGTAAGCGCTTGCGTCAACAAGGAGGCATACGCTCATCACGCAGGCGACTACGTGAAGAATGCCTACGATCCACAGTTTAATGTGGATGGTGTTTGGGACAAGAAGGCTTCTGATAAGGCTGAAGACCTGAATATCGTACTCTGCTACGAGTTGAAGCAGGAGGGCAAGGCATTCAAGAGCGAGAAGCACGTGCACAACTATCCTCATTGCTGGCGTACCGACAAGCCTATTCTCTACTACCCATTGGATAGCTGGTTTATCAAGGATACTGCTCGCAAGGAGCGCATGGTGGAACTCAACAAGACCATCAACTGGCAGCCTGAGAGCACCGGTACTGGCCGTTTCGGCAACTGGCTCGAGAATCTGAACGACTGGAACCTTTCACGCTCCCGCTTCTGGGGTACTCCATTGCCTATTTGGCGTGACGAGAACCGTGGCGAGAAGTGCATTGGCAGCCTTGAGGAACTCTATGCTGAAATCGAGAAGTCTGTGGCTGCCGGCATCATGCAGAGCAACCCATTGAAGGAAAATGGTTTCATTCCTGGAGACTACAGCCAGGAGAACTATGATAAGATTGACCTCCACCGTCCATACGTTGACAAGATTGTATTGGTTAACGAGGAGGGCAAGCCAATGTATCGTGAGAGCGACCTGATCGATGTTTGGTTCGATTCTGGTTCAATGCCTTACGCCCAGCTACACTACCCATTCGAGGGAGAAATGGCCCGTGGTACAGAGGCTGACCGCGATGCACTCATCCACAGCACCTACGAGGGATATGCTATTCCTCCTAAGTTCTATCCTGCCGACTTCATCAACGAGGGCGTGGATCAGACCCGTGGATGGTTCTTCACCCTGCATGCCATCGCTACCATGGTATTCGACAGCGTGGCTTTCAAGAACGTCATCTCTTCTGGTCTCGTTCTCGATGCCAAGGGCAACAAGATGAGTAAGCACGTGGGCAACGTGACCAACCCATTCGAGATGATCGACAAGTATGGTGCTGACCCTGTTCGTTTCTATATGATGACCAACAGCGAGCCTTGGGATAACCTCAAGTTCGACCCTAACGGTGTGGACGAGACCCGTCGTAAGTTCTTCGGTACCTTATATAATACCTACAGCTTCTTCGCCCTCTATGCTAATGTAGATGGTTTCGATGCTGAGGCTGCTCAGGTGCCATTCGAGAAACGCCCAGAGATTGACCGCTGGATTCTCTCTTCACTCAATACCCTCATCAAGGGCGTTGACAGAGAGTTGGCTGGTTACGATCCAACCCGTGCAGGACGTCTCATTGATGCTTTCGTCAACGATGACCTCTCCAACTGGTATGTTCGTCTGAACCGTAAACGTTTCTGGGGTAAGGAGATGAGCGAGGATAAGCTCAGCGCTTACCAAACTCTCTATACCTGTCTGATGACAGTAGCTAAGCTCTTGGCACCATTCGCTCCATTCTATGCAGACGAGTTGTATCATGACTTGGGCGGCGAGTTGGAGAGCGTACATCTCGACAAATTCCCTGTAGCCGATGAGGCTGCTATCGATGCCGACCTGGAGGAACGTATGGCCATCGCCCAGAAGATTACTTCTATGGTATTGGCATTGCGCCGTAAGGTGAACATTAAGGTTCGTCAGCCACTGCAGCAGATCATGATTCCTGCCGTAGATGATGTACAGAAGGCACACATCGAGGCTGTAGCCGGACTGTTGAAGAACGAGGTGAACGTGAAGGAGGTTAACTTCATTGAGGGTCAGGGCATTCTCGTGAAGAAGGTGAAGTGTAACTTCAGAGTGATGGGTAAGAAGTTCGGCAAGCTGATGAAGGGTGTTGCTGCCCAGATGTCAGCGCTTGACCAGGACCAGATTGCAGCCTTCGAAAAGGCAGGCAACATCACATTGAATATTGACGGACAGGAAGCCGTGGTAGAGGTAGCCGACGTGGAGATTATCTCAGAGGATATCCCAGGATGGCTCGTATCTAACGAGGGCAATCTGACCGTAGCGCTTGAGGTAGAGTTGACCCCTGAATTGAAGAAGGAGGGTATGGCCCGTGAGCTGATCAACCGTATCCAGAACCTCCGCAAGGAGACAGGTCTTGAGATTACCGACCGCATCAAGGTGACTGTGGCTCCTAACGAGGAGACCAATGCTGCCATAGAGGCTTTCGGCGACTACATCAAGACACAGGTGTTGGCTGACTCTATCCTGATAGCAGAAAACAATGGATCGGAAACTGAGTTCGACGAGTTCAAGCTCAATATTCTGGTAGAGAAAAATTAATCATACATTTTTATTAACTTAATACTTAATATCTATGGCAAGCGAAAAGAAAAGATACAGTGATGAGGAACTCGAGGAGTTCCGCGACATCATAAACGAGAAACTGAAAGTGGCACGAGCCAATTATAAGGAAATGATGGCACAGCTCAATCATTCAAACAGTAATGACATCATTGATACATCACCCACCTACAAGGCTTTGGAGGAGGGTAGTGAGGCTCAGAGCAAAGAGGAGATTATCCAGATGGCACAGCGCCAGCAGAAATTCATCTTGGGGTTGGAGGCCGCTCTCATTCGCATCAAGAACAAAACTTACGGTATCGACCGTGAGACAGGAGAGTTGATTCCTAAAGAGCGTCTCCGGGCTGTTCCGCATGCTACGTTGAGTGTCGCTTCTAAGCAAGCCAGAAAGCATTAACTCAACTTTCGCAAACAGGGAAGTAAAAAAAGTTAAAGGAGTTAGACAACTGCTTTAGAGCACTTGAAATAAAACATCAAGGCTATTGGCTATAACTTCTAACGATTGAAGGGAGTGATAACTTCTTTAACTTTTATAACTTCTGAACTTGCCAAAGTTCAATTATTAATAAATGAAGCAATGTAAAATTCATACAGGATGGCTCGTCACGGCAATGGTGGTGATATTGCTGGTTATTGACCAGATAATCAAGCTATATATCAAAACCCACTTTTACCTTGGTGAGTCTGTTCGTGTTACAGACTGGTTCTTTATAGATTTCGTGGAGAACAATGGTATGGCATGGGGCATGTCGTTTATCAACAAGCTCACGCTGAGTTTGGTTCGTACTGTTGCCATCATTGTCCTGCTGTGCTATCTGCGCAACATCATCAAGGCCGGAACCCATCGCCTGCTGTATATCTATATGGTGGCGCTGGTTACCACGGGTGCCATTGGCAATATGATAGACTCTATGTTCTATGGTCTCATATTCACTTCTTCCGAACCTTTCTATGTAGCCAAATTTGTACCTTTTGGTCAAGGTTACTCAGCATTTATGATGGGTAAGGTGGTCGATATGTTCCGTTTTCCTTTCTTCACCTTTACATGGCCTTCGTGGTTTCCGTTTTGGGGTGGAAGCGAGTTTACGTTCTTCGATCCGGTATTCAACTTTGCCGACTCTTGTGTCACGGTAGGTATCGTCTCTCTCTTGCTCTTCTGTCGTAAGGAGTTGGAGGCTTTAGGTAAGAAGGAGGAGGTTACGGACAAGAAGGAAGAAACTCCGGATAAGAATAAGGAGAATTTAGACACGAAGAATGAGGAGGAAAAGGCATGATGAAAATGAAGCAGACTCTGTGGGTATTGGCTCTCTTGATGTCGGCATGCTGTATGTCGCTTACGGGGTGTAAGCCCAGCCTGCCCGATGACGTATTGTCGCAGGGCAAGATGGAGGATATTCTTTATGACTATCATCTCGCCTTGGCCATGGTTCAGAATGAGGGTGGCGATGAGACGCAACGCTTTATCTACAAGGATGCCGTGCTGCGAAAGCATGATGTGACATCGGCAGAGTTCGACTCTTCTATGGTTTACTACATGCGCCATACCGACAAGATGTACACCATCTACAAGAACCTTAGCGACAGGCTCAACGATGAGGCTGTGTCGTTGGGTGCAGATGCCAGCGACCAGAGCCGCTTTGGCGATTTGGCTTCTTCGGGCGACACTACCAACATCTGGCGTGGTGCGCGATCATTGGTGTTCATGACAGCCAAGCCACTCAACTATTATAATTTCGAGGTGAAGGCAGACACGTCTTTCCATAAGGGTGACTGTATCATGCTCGATTTTGAGTCGCATTTCATTTATCAGGATGGTATACGTGACGGACTGGCTGTTTTGGCGGTTCAGTTCAGTAACGACAGTATCGCCTCGCAGGTAGTTCATGTACAGAGTTCTCAGCATTACTCCATGCAGGTGGAGGACCGTGATACGCTTGGTATCAAGAGTGTCAAGGGATTCTTCTTGCTCAACAGTGGTGACTTCTCCAACGACTTCAGTTCGGCAACAACGCTCAAACTGATGTTTCTGGATCATATCCGCATGATCAAGATGCACAAGAAGCCAGTACAGCCCGTTAATGTATCATCGGGTGATGCCGAAAGGTTTGAAAAGGACAGTATGGGTAAGCCTGGTGTCAATACACCGGCAGGAGCTGTGAAACCGGATGATGAGTCTGTTTCTCCAAAGACAGTTTCCCGCAAGGCCGACATGCCTCTGAAGCCAACTCCTGCTGTCAACAGAAAGCTTATCGCTCCTCGAGAACTAAAGAAAATAGAGAAGGTGGATGTCAAGGCTATCAAATAGGTAGCCGTTCAAATGTCAGCCGATCAAACGGAAGTGAGAGAATGAAGAGATATGCAGCTCATCAGATCGTCCTGGAAGATGGAACGGCTATAGAACAAGGAATCGTTGAGTTGTCCGACGGGGGTATTGTGGCAAGGACTTTTCCCTTTCGGCACGAACAGCCCATGACAGAATGGCTTGGAGGCGTGATAGAAGTCAAGGCTGACGAAGCCGGATGCCTCAGAGCTTATCATCATGGACATCGGTTGGGAGTATAGAGATTTCACTCCTTCACTCCTCTTATCCGATAGTTCAATTATAAACAAAGAGTAATCAATAAAACTAAAACGATAGATTATGTTAAGCGTAGATCAGTTAGAAGACAAATTGATAGACTTGGCTTTCGCTGAGGATATTGGTGACGGTGACCATACCACTCTCTGCTGTATTCCAGAGGATGCTATGGGTAAGAGCCATCTGCTCATCAAGGAAGATGGCATCTTGGCAGGTGTGGAAGTAGCCAAGAAAGTGTTTGCACGTTTCGACCCAACCATGAAGGTGGAGGTGCTCATGCAGGACGGTACTCCTGTCAAGAAGGGTGATATCGCCATGGTGGTAGAGGGAAAGATCCGTTCTTTGCTTCAGACAGAGCGACTGATGCTCAACATCATGCAGCGCATGAGTGGTATTGCTACTATGACAGCCAAGTATGTGAAGCGTCTGGAGGGAACAAAGACACATGTTCTCGATACACGTAAGACCACACCTGGTTTGCGTATGCTTGAGAAGCAGGCTGTGAAGATAGGTGGAGGAATGAATCATCGTATCGGTCTCTTCGATATGATACTTCTCAAGGATAATCATATCGACTTCGCTGGTGGTATCGACAACGCCATAGACCGTTGTCATGCTTACCTGAAGGAGAAGGGACTCAACCTGAAGATAGAGATTGAGGTTCGCAGCTTCGACGAACTCGACCAGGTGTTGAAGCATGGTGGCGTCAACCGTATCATGCTCGACAACTTCTCTGTGCCTGATACCAAGAAGGCTGTGGACATCATCGCCGGCAAGTACGAGACGGAGTCATCAGGCGGCATTACTTACGACACCATCCGCGACTATGCCGAGCAGGGAGTTGACTTTATCTCTGTGGGTGCGCTTACCCATAGCGTGAAGGGATTGGACATGAGTTTCAAGGCCTGCGAGTAAGTAATTGAAGATTTAGAGTGAAGAAGAACGAAGAGGGAGGATTCTTTATGCTTTTCTTTTAGTTCTACAGTACAATATTCTTGAGGAGTTGGGAGTTTTTCCTAACTCCTTATATATATAATAAGGTGTAATTTTATGAATAAAATTTTTGCTTCGGCCTTGATGGCTGCAGCTTTGGTGGGCGGTGTCTCAGAGGCAGATGCCTGCACCAATTTCATTGTGGGCAAGAAGGCATCTGTAGATGGTTCTGTGCTCTGTTCTTACAGTGCTGACGATTATGGTATGTTCCAGAACCTTTGTCATTATCCAGCTGCCAAGCATGCCAAGGGAACCATGCGCAAGGTGTTCGACTGGGATACCAACAAGTATCATGGCGAAATACCAGAGGCGCCAGAGACCTATAATGTAATAGGTAATATCAATGAGTGGCAGGTTACCATTGGCGAGACTACCTATGGCGGTCGCGAGGAAATGGTCGACTCTACAGGTGTTCTCGATTATGGATCGCTTATCTATATTGCCTTGCAGCGTTCCAAGACAGCCCGCGAGGCTATCAAGGTGATGACTACATTGGCCAATACCTATGGTTACAACTCAGAGGGTGAGACCTTTACTATCTGCGATCCCAACGAAGCATGGATCATGGAGATGATGGGCAAGGGAGCCGGCAGTAAGGGAGTAGTATGGGTGGCTCAGCGTATTCCTGATGATGCCATCTGTGCTCATGCCAACCAGAGTCGTATCGGTAAGTTCAACATGAAGGATAAGCACAATGTGATGTATGCCAAGGATGTGGTGGCTTTTGCACGCAGCAAGGGCTGGTATAAAGGCAAGGATGCCGACTTCTCTTGGAAGATGGCTTATGCCAAGCCCGATTTCTCGGGTCGTCGCTTCTGTGATGCGCGTGCCTGGGCTTTCTTCAATCATTTCAAGGACATGAGCCGTTACCTGCCTTGGGCGCTTGGCAAGGATCCTCAGGCAGAGGACATGCCTCTCTGGATAGTACCCGACCGCAAGGTGAGTGTACAGGATATGGAGGCTTGCATGCGCGATCATTATGAGGGCACTCCGCTTTCGGTAGCCGATGGTGACGACTTGGGTGGCGGTATCTGGCAGATGCCTTATCGTCCTACACCACTTTCATTCAAGGTGGATGGTAAGCAGTGCTTCAACGAGCGTCCTACAAGCACTCAGCAGAGTGGCTTCGTCTATGTAAGTCAGATGCGCTCTTGGTTGCCTCGCGAGATTGGCGGTGTGCTCTGGTTTGGCAACGATGATGCCAACATGGTGGCTTTCACACCTGTTTACTGCAGCTCTACCATTCAGCCAGAGTGCTACAATACACCTGGTGCCGACGCTGTTACCTTCAGTGATAAGAACGCCTATTGGGTTTGCAATATGACAAGCAATATGGTGTATCCTCGTTACAGCCAGCTGTTCCCTTCATTGAAGGAGGTGCGCGACAGTCTCGACAATAGTTATTTTGCCGCCCAGAAAGAGGTGGAGGCAAAGGCACAGGAACTCTATGCGCAGAATCCTCAGCAGGCAGTCAAGTATCTCAACGATTATGGCATCGAGAAGGCTCAACAGATGCTGACACGTTGGAAGCAGCTCTTCCAATTCATGGTGGTGAAATACAACGACATGATCATCAAGCCTACCGACAAGGATGGTAACTTCGTACGTACCAAGGAGGGACTGGGTGCTCGTCCTGTACGCCCCGGCTATCCAGAGAAATATGCCAAGGAGCTCATCAAGCAGACTGGAGATAAGTTTGTTGAAAAGTAAAAAGGTAAAAAAGTAAAAAAGTAAAAAAGTGCCTGACGCCTATTAAAGGTAAAAAAAAATAAAAGGTAAAAGAGTAGGAGGGTGGTGCTCATTCTTCTACTTTTTTTTGTTAATGTCGGTTAAAAGCCACAGGTGGCGTGCAATGATTATGTCATAGTGGTGTTTAATCAGGTAAAAACAACAAATAAGAGATTATAATGATGAACAAGAAAATGACAACAGTGGCTCTCGCAGCTATGGCAATGGCGCTGACCACATCTTGCAGCACAAGCAAGAAAGCACAAAACCAGGTGCATGAAGGCACCACCAGTTTGGAAGCTTCTAAAGGTAACGTGGAGAATATGGATCCGGAATATCTCGTTCTTTCTGATGCTCAGGAGGCATTCGTCAAGAAGAACAATCAGTTTGCACTCAATTTCTTCTCGCAGGTGGCTGGTTTCGACTCCAAGGTCATCTCGCCGCTGAGTCTCACCTACCTCATGGGCATGCTTGCCAATGGTGCCGACGGACAGACACAGCAGGAGATACTGAAGGCTTTGGGATGTGAGGGTGATATGACTCTCGACGAGTTGAACGCTTTCAGTCGCAGCATGATGCAGTATGCTGCTAAGGCTGACCCTTCTACCACAGTCAATATTGCCAACTATATCGCGCTCAACAAGCATTATGCTTTGAAGAATGAGTTTGCCAAGGCGGTGTCTGCCAACTATCAGGCTGGCATAGAGTCGCTTGACTTCAGTAGTAGTAAGACAACAGCCCATATCAACGACTGGTGTAAGAAGCATACCGACGGCATGATTCCTACTATTATCGATCAGGTGGACGCCAATGCCATCTCGTACATCATGAACGCCATCTACTTTAATGGCAGCTGGGAGAAGAAGTTCAAGAAGAGCGAAACCAAGCTGGAGAATTTCAGGGGCTATACTCGCGACATCAAGCGCGTGAACATGATGCACCGTGCGGGCAAGTATTTCTTTGCCGACAATCAACTGTTCTCGGCCATCAACCTTCCTTATGGCAATGGTGCCTATGCGATGACCGTCTTGCTGCCACATGAGGGCAAGTCTATCGACGAGATGATGAAATCGCTTGATGCAGAGAAACTGGCTGCTGTCAGCGGACAGATGAAAGAGTGTGTGGTAGACCTTAAGTTGCCACGTTTCACCACCGAACTGGAACTCCCGCTCAATGAAATCGTCAGCAAGTTGGGTGCTCCAAGCATGTTTGATTCTGGTAAGGCCAACTTCAGTAAGCTTGCAGAGGGCAATGTTTTTGTATCCAAAATGCTCCAAAAGGCAAAGATTGAGGTGAGCGAAGAGGGAACCAAGGCTGCAGCCGTAACTGCTGCCACCGTCATGATGACTTCCTTGCAGCCCGAACCACGTAGGGTAGTGTTCCATGCTGACCATCCTTTCGTCTATATGATAACCGATGTTCGCAGCGGCTCTATCTACTTCATAGGCCAGTTTACAGGCGAAAATTAGAATATTTGAAAAATAATTGCCGAAAAATTTGGTGGAATGAAATAAAAGCGTTACCTTTGCACTCACATTTGAGAAATGATGCTTGAGTTCGGTTAACGAGTCCGACAAGGAAGGTTGGGTGAGTGGCTGAAACCACCAGTTTGCTAAACTGACGTGCGGGTTTACCGTACCGGGGGTTCGAATCCCCCACCTTCCGCAAGCTGATTTTCGTGAGTGCAATTTTGGTCGATTCATCTAATGGTTAGGATACAAGATTCTCAATCTTGGCATAGGGGTTCGATTCCCCTATCGACTACAAAAAAGAAAGTCCGCTGCAAATCATCGATTTGCAGCGGATTTCTTTTTTATTTCTTTCTTTCCGATTCTTTCACGAAGCCATGTCTATAGGCATACAGCAGTTCTTCCAGATCGGCAATTTGCTTGCGCAACTCCCTGCCTATGTCGGTATCTGCCACGAGCATACGTCGGTTCGACATTTCCACAATCTGTGTGGTGCTCTTGATGTCGGTGCCTCGCAGGATGGCATCCTCTGTACTGGTGAAGGGTTCGTGCTGTACCAACTGGAATCCGCGCGAGTGATAAACCAAGGTGTAGCCGGCAATACCCGTCTCGTTGTGGTATGCTTTCGAGAAACCTCCGTCTATCACCATCAGCTTGCCATTGGCTTTGATGGGATTCTCGCCCTTGGTGGTGCGTACGGGCACGTGTCCGTTGATGATATGGCGGTTAGGACCAGTCACTCCAAAGGCGTCCATGATATGGTCGATGACTTGCTCGTCGTCACGCAAGAGGAAGTAATAGCCTTTTTCTTCCTTGTGGGTTTCTTTGTCGGTGATGAAGTATCGCTCAAAGGTAGCCATCTTGCTCTTGTCGAAGAGAGGACTGTCAGGACCGCACCATAGGTAGATGAAGTAGTCGATGGCGTATTCGCGCTCTTTAGGGTCGGAGTCAGCCTGGAAGGCTGTGCGTATCTGCATGCCGGTTTGGTGCATGAGCTCGCGGCCAGCGAACTTCTTGCCAGGGAATATCTCTACCTCTTTCAGCGAACCGTCCTCATTGAGTGGGCACGATGCGTGGAAGAGCAGGTTGTCGTTGATGATGGTGTACATGCAGCCGTGCTGCAGCATTACCTTGATGTGCTTGTGCAGTTTTTCGCATACCATGAACGAATGGTGCAACTTTGCCATCAGCACCATTTCCTCTGGCGACAACTCGTAGGGTGAGGCGGGATTGATGGTAGGGAAGTGGCACGATGTCATGGGGTAGATCTTACCGTCTATCTCAATCTCCTTTTTCTCATAGTTGATGTGTTCGAAGAGTCGGCGCTTGTCCATCTTCCATTCGGGATGCTTGGCGATGAGTTGTCCCTCTATCTTAAACTGGATGATGGCAATGGCTTTGTGCATCTGGGATGTCAGGCGCTTGGTCTTCTCGTCTATGGCAGCTGCGCCACCACTCATCTTGGGCATAAATTCAGCACATTCATCATCCTTGTAGGCTTCCATGGCAAAAGTGGCCAAGGGGATAAGGTTGATGCCGTAGCCTTCTTCCAAGGTGGAGAGGTTGGCATAGCGCAGGCTCAGACGGATTACGTTGCAGATGCAAGCGTCATTACCTGCGGCAGCACCCATCCACAGCACGTCGTGGTTGCCCCATTGTATATCCCAACTGTGATAGTGGCGCATCTTGTCGAGGATGATGTGGGCTCCAGGTCCACGGTCGTAGATGTCGCCGAGGATGTGCAGTTGGTCTATGGCAAGCCGCTGTATCACATTGGCTATGGCGATGATGAAGTCGTCGGCACGGCCTGTGGATATGATGGTGTCGACGATGACGTTGACATAAGCTGTCTTGTCGTGGTCTTCGGTATGTTCGTGCAGGAGTTCCTGTATGATGTAAGAGAAGTCGCATGGCAGCGACTTTCTCACCTTCGAGCGGGTGTATTTGCTCGACACATCACGACATACTGCCACGAGCTGGTGCAGTGTGATGTGGTACCAGTCGTTGATGTCTGATTCGTTTTGCTTTACCAGTTCCAGTTTCTGCTCAGGATAGTATATGAGCGTACATAACTCACGTTTTTCAGCTTCGCGCAAGGTGTTGCCGAAGAGCTCGTTCACCTTTCGCTTGATGTTTCCTGATGCGTTTTTCAGTACATGTAGGAAAGCCTCGTATTCGCCGTGGATATCAGCCAGAAAGTGTTCTGTACCTTTAGGAAGGTTGAGAATGGCTTGCAAGTTGATGATTTCGGTGCTGGCTTCTGCCACTGTCGGGAACGATTGTGCCAATAGTTGCAGATAACGCATGTCTTTGTTTATGTCGTAATGTTTCATTCGCTGATAAAGTTAAGTTCTACATATCTTTTGCAAAGTTAGCTTAAAATTCAGACTTAACAAAGTTTTTACTGAAAAAAGTGTTTCAGACAATAGTTATGTAACTGAATTTTCGCAAGTTCTAAACTTACAAAAGATCAAATCAGATTGAGATATACAACAAACGGGAGACAAACGAACAGGTTTCGTTTGTCTCCCGCTATATTTATTTGAGAGTAGGGGATGATTACTTCTTCAGAACCTTAACGGTAGTACCGTCATTGCGCTCTACGATGTAAACACCAGCCTTGCTCATACCAGATACCTGCTGACCGCTGAGGTTGTAAACAGCCTTTACACCACTCTGAGTTGTAACAGTCTGAGGCTTGTTGATGCCTGTGGTTGCACCTTCAATATGAAGGTTGTACATGTTGGCCTTCTTTAAATCGTTAGATGTGACAGTGATAGCTACATCTACGCCACCATTCTTTGAGTTATTCAAAATTTTGCTGACATATGCACCTTGTGCATTAGTTTGCACATTAATATCTTCAGGAGAAATGGTGCCAGTTATGTTAGCTTCATATGCAGTTCCATTTGCTGTAGTAGCCTCAACTCCCTTTACCGTAATAGACTTTACTTCTGCATTGTAAACCAGTTCTATATCATCTACATATATGATATCTGGATTTGTTTCACTCTTGCTTCCGCCACTTGGTACAGAACAGGTAGAAATGGTAACCAAAGCGCCTAATGGGGTAGTTGTCGTGTTTGCATAATTAAAAGGAATTTCAATTTGCTGCCAAGCGTTTGTGCTTGCAATGTTTGTATTGATGGCACGAGCTATGATGTTATCTTCCAATTTGCTGTCTTCTGGATCTTGTATCTTTTTACCATTGCTCAGTAATGCACTGATAGAAGCTGTAGGGTTATTATTGTCAGCACCAGCCTTGAATTTTACCCATGCTTTGATAGCATCTGGCTTGTTGTTTAATACAGCATAGTATGGATCACCATTTCCGTCCTTGTCTGTCAGGCTGAAATCCAAAAATGCACAGTTGGCCTTATCAGATGCAGTCAAACTGCCAGCTTGCAGTCGACCTGTAGTGATAGTTCCGTTAGCAGAAGCTATAATTTTTTCAATTATACCAAGTTTTATTTTTACAGGGGCAGATGCAACTTTTACGCACTGTCTGTTTTCTGTTTCTGCATTTTCGCGAACTTCGTTTGAAGCCCAAGTGTGTGTGATAGTAGCTACTTGACTCGCCAGTAATCCACTTGCACTCATAAAAGTATGCCAGCCATTTGGCTCTTCGCTTGTATGTGAATCATAGGTTGCAGTGTGGAATGTTTCAAAACCTGAGTTTGGCAATTGGCCTAAATTATTTACGCTTTTACCCAATTGAACACCTACAAGCATATCCGCACTCAGAGGAATATTGAGTATTGCATTAAATTCACCATTTTTAATCTCTCCCTTCAAAAGAATTGGTAATGGGCCAAGTTCTGGACCTGTCCATTCTTCAGGTTTTCCCGTAGAACCTGCAGCAATGGTGATTGTTTGTTCTGTAGACAATACCGTGGTGTTACCACAGTTAGTAGCATCTACATCAGTAACTTTAATAGTACCAATAGGAAGAAAAAATTCGGTTAACGTAAAGTCTTTCAGTTCCATGGTGTATTTACCATTACTCTGTTTGTTTACAGTAACGTTGATAGGATCATTTTCCATTGCGGCACCATTTACGGTTACAGTCAGTGGGCATGCCTTGTAGTCTTCTGCCATAGCAGTTAAGGAGCATAATGCTATCGCGATGCAAGTAAATAATTTTTTCATATTAAAAAATCCTTTCTTTATTTTATATTATATTTTTTATTTTAATTGATATATTAATCCAATTTCACCATAGATGGGGTACATAGGCTGTTCGATGACATCAAAACTTTTCTTAAAAACCTCTGAGAGTCCCCAGGTAAGTCCAGCGAAACCACCCCAGCGTTTAGAAAAATACCAGTCAACACCAGCATCGATTCCAAACTGCCAGTTGCGCATATCGTCAGAGAAGTCGAAGTCGCCGCGTGAATTGGCATCATCTCCCAATTCTATCTTTGGACCAGTAGGGCTGCCTTCACGGAGATAGCCGTCATAGGCATATCCGCTGAATTTGTGAGAGCTGACGTATGAGAAGTAGGGACCTAACTTTAGGCGTACCTTATCACTCAAATCATACGTAGCTTGTACTGGGATGGTACCTAAACTTTGGTCAACTTGAGTCATAACTCTACCGGTAAACATACCTTCAATAGACTCTCCTCCCTGAACCATTTTCATGTGGTAGTTCTTTACGGTTGCATCTACTTTCATGCCCTTGTTCTCAAAGTGAAGTCCGAACATGATTCCCCAACGGTCGTTAAAAGGGTGGAAGGCATCCACACCCAGCATAAAGTTAGGGCGCAGGCTATAGCTGTTCATCTTTCGGATAGTGGACGGCATTCCGATAGGAGCTGTTCCACCCAGATTATAAGCAGCACGGGCATAATAGCTGTAGTTATGCAGTAAGTCGGCTGGCTTCCATGCGTATGTTGCAATACTGATTGCAAATAGCGAAAGTGCCATGAATATCTTTTTCATTCTTTGTTGGCTTTATCGTTTATTATTTTATTCTGCATTGGCGCATTTGATGCTGTAGTTGTCTATCCATAAGGTACTACCAATAGCACCTTCGAAGATTGCCCCATCGATGCTTGATGAACTTACAATGGCCAAGTTGTATCCTCTGTTGGCAAGTTTTACGGGGTCGATAGTCTTACCTGGCTGCATGGTAAAGTTGATGTTAAAAGCTGTCCATTCAGGTGTATCATCAATCTTTCCTAAATCTGCTATAGATATAATTTGTTCGCTTGATAGTACATCGTCTCCATGAAGAACAAAAGGCTTTCCTTCTGCGTCGTGATTATCGTAGAATACTGCATAGATAGAACCAAAGTCTTTTTTGTTTTGTTCTGTTCCGTACTTATCGGTAAATACCTCTCCACGCTTATATTTGTAGAAACCATTGAAGGATATTGGTTGTGAAGAGACTGGAAGACCAAATTTTGTAGCCAAAACTCCTTTAACACCAGCAGCATTGGCAACCAATGCTTTGGACATATCAAATTCGCCAAGGAACAAGTTTCCTGCAGCAATAGGCATCTTCATTCTTCTACCAAAATCACCCGTTTCTCTTGTAGTGAGCTTTACACAGGTTTCGTGTCCTTGCTCACTGAATGGAACAGTAGGATATTCTTCTGGTGTAGCACTTCCTTTGGCAAGTCTATAGCCAGGGTTTCCGTTGGCCCAATTGTTTAACAGGTTTCCTTCAGAGTCAACATCGCTCCATACGTAATATTTGTTGGCAGGTGCAGGAGAAACATTGAGGAAGAAATGATCGAAATTATACTCCATGATATCCTTGTTCGACACGAAGTTGATGCGGTAGGAACGCTTATACTGCTTATCTTCTGATGTTACAGTATACACGATAGGTCCATTGCTGAAATCTTGTTCTGATCCATTATCGGGATAAATGGTTGCTCCTGGTGTCATGCGGAACTTGGGAGCTAAAGATGTAAGATTGGTACTTTTACGCACCACGAAGTTGATGTCTTCAGCTGTAGATAAAACACTTACCAGTGTATCACTCTTCTGGAAAAACATTTCCAGCGGATTATCTAAATGGATGTAAGCTTGTTCAATGTCACACTCTGCGTTGAGAGGTTCCTCTTTAAAACAAGAAGTGAGGGTAGTGCTTAACAAGGTAGCAACTACAATCTTTTGTATATGTCTCATATATAAATATATAATCTTAAAATTCTGATGCAAAGTTACGACAAAAACTTAAGTTGTGCAAATATTTTTCAAGAAAAAGATGCATTTAGCGTAAAAACGTCCATAAAATAGGAGTTTATTATATGTTTGATAATCAAAAGGATAACAAGATTCTTGTTTAAAGGAAAAAGGATGTTTAAAGGAAAAAGGTAACTACTCAGCACACCCTATAGCCATAAAGTAGTAATTTTAATACTATTCAACTAAAATCGTTAAACCACATTGAAATCTCTGTTCAAAGCCTTTGAACGGACATTCAAAGCCTCTGAACGGACATTCAAAGCCTTTGAACGGACATTCAAAGCCTTTGAACGGAGATTTTATAGGCTAAAGAAAACATTTATATAGAATCTATTGAACTTTAGCAAGCTCAGAAATTATAGTAGTTGGAGAAGTTTATCACTCTCTTCGGCATTGAAAGTGATGATCAATAGCCTTAAAAGAATGAATATATGATTGGGATAAAAAAAAGACCAGTTCTCGGAAGAGAACCGGTCCTTGGTATTTATAAGTGATATCTATTATGATTCTACTTAAGCAGAAGACAGGCTGATGATTAAGCCTTGCCCTCCATCTGAGCCTTGAGCTTAGCAAGAGCATCGATGTCACCGAGAGAAGTACCAGCTGCTACGTTGTTGATAGCTGCTGCCTCGTTCTTGCGTGCACCACCGTTGTTGTGCTTGCGTGGAGCTGTTGCCTTAACATCGTCCTTGCCCTCCTCGAATGTACGAGAGTGAGAGAGGATGATACGCTTGGTCTCCTTAACGAATTCGATTACCTGGAAGTCGAGCTCCTCGCCCTTCTTAGCCTGGCTGCCGTCTTCCTTAACGAGGTGCTTTGGAGTAGCGAAGCCTTCACCACCCTCAGCGAGTGTGATAACGGCACCCTTGTCCATCAACTCTGTGATAGTACCCTTGTGTACAGAACCTGGAGTGTAGATTGCCTCATACTCATCCCATGGGTTCTTCTCCAACTGCTTGTGGCCGAGGCTCAAACGACGGTTCTCCTTGTCGATTTCGAGAACTACTACGTCGATAGGAGCACCTACTGTTGTGAACTCAGATGGGTGCTTAACCTTCTTGGTCCAAGAGAGGTCAGAGATGTGGATCAAACCATCAACACCTTCCTCGAGCTCTACGAATATACCGAAGTTAGTGAAGTTGCGTACCTTAGCTGTGTGCTTGCTGCCTACAGGATACTTCACCTCGATGGTCTCCCATGGGTCTTCCTTCAGCTGCTTGATACCCAAGCTCATCTTACGCTCAGCGCGGTCGAGAGTCAAGATAACTGTCTCTACCTCGTCGCCAACCTTCATGAAGTCCTGAGCTGAACGCAAGTGCTGGCTCCAAGACATCTCAGATACGTGGATAAGACCCTCTACACCAGGAGCGATCTCTACGAATGCACCGTAGTCAGCCATAACGACTACCTTACCCTTCACGTGGTCGCCCACCTTCAGGTTAGCATCGAGAGCATCCCATGGATGTGGAGTGAGCTGCTTCAGACCAAGAGCGATACGCTTCTTCTCCTCATCGAAGTCGAGGATAACAACGTTGATCTTCTGGTCGAGAGCTACAACCTCATGTGGATCGCTTACGCGGCCCCAAGAGAGGTCTGTGATGTGGATCAATCCGTCTACGCCACCGAGGTCAACGAATACACCGTAAGAAGTGATGTTCTTAACGGTACCTTCGAGGATCTGACCCTTCTCGAGCTTGCTGATGATCTCTTTACGCTGTGCCTCCAACTCCTGCTCGATAAGAGCCTTGTGAGAAACAACAACGTTGCGGAACTCCTGATTGATCTTTACAACCTTGAACTCCATTGTCTTGCCTACGAATACGTCGTAGTCGCGTATAGGGTGAACGTCGATCTGGCTTCCTGGCAAGAAAGCTTCGATACCGAAAACGTCAACAATCATACCACCCTTAGTGCGGCACTTGATGTAACCCTGGATAACCTCCTCGTTGTCGAGAGCTGCGTTAACACGCTCCCATGACTTGCTCAAGCGAGCCTTCTTGTGAGAAAGTACCAACTGACCCTTAGTGTCCTCCTGGTTCTCTACGTAAACCTCAACCTTGTCGCCTACCTTGAGGTCTGGGTTGTAACGGAACTCAGAAGCTGGGATGATACCGTCGCTCTTGTAACCGATGTTTACGATAACTTCCTTCTTGTCGGCAGCGATAACTGTACCTTCTACTACCTGGTGCTCGCTTACCTTGTTAAGGGTTTCGTCATAGGCCTTCTCGAGGTCCTCTTTGCTGACGTTTGCGTTGCCGCCATTCTCGAACTCGTCCCAATTGAAGTCGTCCAATGGCTTTACGTTCTTTAAATCTGACATAAAAATAATAATTAAATTTTAAATTAATAAAGTTAGACTTTATGTGAATAAATATAAATCGGGCGCAAAATTACTCTTTTTTTGTGAATTAGAGCAATCTTGCGCCCGATATTGTTGTCGCTTTATATTTTTTTAACTTCTTGTGTGGAACCTTGTGGTTCTTTTAGCCTTTATACCTTAACTGAAGTTTCGCATGTGGTTCAAGTACGGGCTGAAGGCCCAAAAGCTCCTAGCC
>OMFM01000095.1_pt1 | contig 45334 bp, 51 predicted proteins | sample 1645661 | NCBI WGS metagenome assembly OMFM01 (sample SAMEA103958128, study PRJEB25191) | human gut metagenome | reverse complement strand
GAGCCGCCACCCATCGAAACGACACCCATCTTGGGAACGACCATTCCGGTCTTAAACTGCCCCATCTGGGTGTAACCGTCACCCTTGTCACCCTTGCTACCTTTGGATGCGATCTCCTGCCAGTCAGCGTCCGTACCCGGCTCAGAGGACGAACCGTTCTTGTTCAGACACGCCCATGTGCTGCCGTTATACGTCACACTATCATAGTAATCATAATGCCTGCCTGATTGCCATACACCCTCGTAGCTTAAGTCCATAGCCACTTCACCGTTGGGTTTGAGACGTTCTATCGTTCCGCTTACATATACGTTTTTCTGATATGAAGAATAGCCATCCATTATCTGCCCGTTGATGGTAAGCCCACTCAGGTCCCCGCTCTGGTAAGCAATGTTCACATCCGGATCTATTACCCATGTGTTCACGTTAACCAATCTGCGCAAGTAATATCTGTTCTCATAGGTAATGGCCTGCCTGTCCTTGTCGGTGAAATTTCCGTAGGCAAAGAAGTTCATACCCGGAAGAGGGTGCACGCTTGTTCCTGCCTGAAGAGCGTATTCAAGCTTCATGTTTCCGGCCTCATTCTCGATGATGTTTGTTGGAGTAAAATACGAGGTGGCGTACCCGGAATACTCCATGAATCCGTTAGGACCGTATTCATCCTTCGTATGGTTGCTGCCGGCTATGTTGTGAAGTATGCCACGGCAGATATCACTTACATGTAACGTGCCCCACTGCCCCTCAAGCAGTTCCAGCGTGGCCGTGCGGTTTTCCGTGTCAACGGTCTTTATTCTTCCGTATGCGAACGAGTTCGCCTTGTCACCGGATATCACATCGATGCAGTTGAATGTGATATCCGGTACTATCAGCTCTTCACGGAACATCGCCTTGTCGGCTTCGACTATTGTCTTGCCGTTCTTGTCAAACCAGATGGCCGCACCGCTGCCTCCGATAAGACCTGTGACAAACTTGCCGACCCTCAGACCTTTGAGAAAGGTGATGATCTCATTGGCGATATCCGCTATGTTCTTTCTCAGGAAGGTTCCTATAGCCCTCAGGGAGGAGAAAGCCGTATAGTCGCTCGGGCTCTCCATATCGCCGGTCTTCAGCAAGCGGACATTGGCCTGCGCCATCTCCTGCGCCAGCGTGTATTCCAGATTGTTCAGCGTCGAGTCCACAGACGATTTCCATGAAGTGCTGACCGCCGACGAGCAGTCAATGGAAGCCTCGGAAAGATTGCCCAGCTTCCTCTCTATCCTTGTGATGCGGGTGTCAAGATACCCGGCCTCGAAATACTGCGCGTCCTCCAGTCTCACCCTTTGCCCGAGCGATAACGGCACACTGTTTTTATCCACATGGATGTAATCCGTGTCGCCGGAATAGATGGATATGTCCTTGCTGTATTCTGTCAGGAAGCTGTCAACCGCCTGTTTGTACTGTTCTTCCGCTATCGGGTAATACGCATCCGGCATGCGGATGTTCGTCAGGATATACGTGTCACCGGCCTGAGGTATGATGTTGCCTCCCGGTATCTGGGTGTTCTCGTCCGGGTAGGTGTTGACGATCTCGAACTCCTGTGTGTCGTTATGCCAGTTGCACTCGAACTCCCTTCCGGAGAGGTCGCCGCTTTCGAAGGTGATGTGTATCACCTCCTCACCGATCATGTATTCATCCGGATTGAAGGGGAGATCCTTGTCCTTGACATAATAGACGGTGTATTCCTCCCCGTCCTTATTTGTCTGCTCCTCGGACCTTACCGAGGATACCGTACCCAGGCGGTGCGGGAATATATCCTGAAAGGCCGCTTCCTCGCGATGCTCCTTCAGTCCCAATTGGGTGTTCAGGTCGATATACTTGTCCCGTGACGGCAGTTGCAGATGGGTGTAGCCGTATTTTGACGGGTCAATATTTTTGGTTGAGCCTACGGGGATCAGCCGTGTGAACCATTTGATCGAATTGGAGTTCTCATTCTGGGTCAGCCCCGTCTTCAATCCCTTCATATAGCCGAGCGTGACCCGTTCGCCGTGTTCGCATTTCCCTATGTTCAGGTATTCCCCGTCCAGCCACCACTCGGTTTCCCAGGCGCCGGCTATCTCGCCTGCCGCATCCCAGCAGAACAGGCCGTTGAAGTTGATGGTCTTCCGGTCACCGGTGACGGCCTGGCCTGCACGCCATGTCACACCGTCGGTGTTGCGGTTCATGTTCGCCACCAGCTTTTCCAGCATTTCCATCGGCGTGCCGTCATAGGCAAAGACGGACTCCAGGTCATCCTCCCCCTGGTTCAGACGGCAGAACAACAGGTCCTGCATGTCGTGTTCGCGGCCGTAGAAGCTGATATTGTAGGTGTATTTCTGTGTGTCGGCCTTTTTCGGGCGGTATTCCTTCTTTATGGAGAACCGCTTTCCTGATATCTCCACATAGTCGCCGACCGACAGGACGAAGAACTCCCAGGTGGTGAAGTTCACCGTCACCACGAATTCCGCCCCCACTTCCTCGGTCCACCGGGACGATGAATCGGGACTAACCTTTCTTTTCAGGGCTCCCTGCCTGTCGTAGATTTCAAGTTCCATTTACAATGTCTTTAAATCGTTTTTAATCACTGTTTGAAAAAGGTTTCGGCTCGCGCAGCGTGACCGTGAATCCGGCTACCTGCTGGCCGGTATTCCTGATTGTCGTGAACTGGCTGTACCGGGTATATTCCTTCAGGTAGACCTTCATCACCCGGCCTATCTCCGGAACCTCCAGCGTCAGCCATCCCGACTTCAGCAAGGCAAGCACGGCGTTGTAGTTCTCGAACCACCCGGTCCGTGTATCCGCAACCACCGCCATCTTCAGCATGATGTCCCTCGCCTCGTAACGGGGAAGCAGGGTTTCGGGCAGCTCCTCGCCGTCAAGTTCCCGGTAACTGACGGAAGTATGCTCCTTCATCTTCGGCGGCTTCATCAGCGAGTCGTAATTGGTATGGTCCCCCGCGTTCTCCTCGTACAGGAAACATCCCAGGGACGCCATGTCCGTCCCGTTTATTTTCAGCAGTCCTTCCTCCACATCCATAGTCCTATGTTTTCAGTTTCACACCGCGCCGGAGCTCCGCGATGTTCTCGTTTATCGTTTCGAGGTGTCTGAGGTACTCCGAATTCCCCGCAATTTTGCCCAGGGATGTCGCCATCCCTTCGAGATGCCTCGTAAGGTTGTTGTCAATGCTGATGACATGGTCAAGGGTCGCGTTGCCGATCCCCTCCAGCCTTCCGGCCGTCTCCTCGGTCATGGAGGTGACGGTTCCGGCCCGGCCGGACTGGGAAGAGGAAGACGATGATGTCCATCCGAAGATATCCTTCAGCGAGTCACGCTCCTCCAGGGCGTCCTTTACGATATCGTTCCATTCCTGCTGGAGGTCCTTGTATTCCCCGGTATCTATACCTCCTTCCTTGTTGTAGTTGGCAAACTTGTCATACCATTCCTGAAGCCTCTTGTCGTAGACTTTCGACAGGCTTGTCTTGAGGATAGCCTTCTGCAGGTACTCGCTGAAGTCCTCCGAGAAATCCTCCGCCCCGCTTTCCATATCAAGCAGTGTGTCATAGAAGGCGTCACGCATGGTGTCAAAAGACATCTGCGTGAGCTGTTCCTTTATCTGGGCCTGTATGTCACCCAGTTTTTCCGAACCTTCAATGATCTTGTCCAGGTAATTTCTGACATCATCATCCAGCTTGGCCCAGAATGTGGGAGCTTCCGACTTCAGTTTCTCCAGCTGCTCCACGGAGAGATCGAACAGCCCGGTCATACGTCCTTCCCCGATCCCGTACCTGTAGAAGTCTTCTCCCAGGGCCGCGCCGGCTGCCGCCCAGTCCTGAGAGGACATCCATTTGCGCTGCCGCACCCCGATAGAGTGTGATCCCGTGCTGGCTCCCGAATTCAGACGTTCCTTGCCCAGTATCCGGTAAGAGTCTATGGCGGTCCGCTGTAGGGCCAGTGCTTCCTCTCCGACCTTCTGCGCCTCGGCGCCGTAGCTGGTCTCTATATATTCCTTTTTCTTGTCGATCAGTTCATCCCATATCTCGTTCAGACGGTTGTACTGGTCCACCATCTCGTTATAGCCGGAATAGTCGGCTCCCTTGAAGATGCCTCCAAGCCCCTTGACACCGAACAGACGTCCGATGCTGTCCCACAATCCTCCTGCGGCGTGCATGACGGATTCGAGAATGTTGCCGACAAAACCCTCCAGCCCTTTCTGCCCGATCTGGTCAAGGATAGCCAGTATGGCCGCGATGATGCCGCCGATCTTGCTTCCGGATGCGGACAGCGTGTCCACCAGAGACCCGACCGCGCTTCCGAAGGATGACAGGCTCATGTCCGCCTCGCCCAGCGTGTTCATCGCATCGGCCACGGCGGTGATGTTTCTCACCGCCTTATCCTTCGAGGCTTCCAGGTTGTTCCCGGCATTGCGCTCCCCGGCTTCCGCCTTGTTCCTTTTCTTTCGAGCGGCCTCCGCTTCCGCGCTGTCCGCCCCGTATTGCCGCACGGCCTCGTCATAATCCCGTTGCGCGGCTGTCAGTTCATCAACCGCTTCGGAGTATTCCCGTATGGATTCGGTCAGATTGCCGAACAGACCTCCTTTCTCGATGACCTCGCTGTCGATCTTCCCGATGGCTTCCTCGATGACCTGCATCTGTTCCGGAGTGGCGCTTTTTTTGAATTCCGGGCTGTTGCGGAAGCTGACTATCTGCCGCTTCACCTTCTGCAGTTCCTTTTTCGCCACCTTGTCCAGATTGCCGAAGACGACATCCCAGTTGATGGTGTCCTTCAGTTCGTTGAAATCAAGTTCGGACAGCGCCTCGTCACGTTGTCGGGACAGCATCCTTTTGTCATTCCCGTTCAGACTCTCTTTCGAGGATTTAAGGGTATATTCCCGCATGATGGCCAGACGTTTCTGCTGGTATGTGCCGTATTCCTTGTTATAGTCAATCCAGGACTGCAGGTCCTTCTCCTGCCATTCCTTGTCGGCGGTATAGAATTCCTTCGCATATTGCTGGTAGGCGACAAGACGCTGCTGCGAGGCGTTGTCTTTCACGGCCTGCCTTTCCTCGGACGTGGACTTCACACCCCGTTTCTTTTCGGCCTCGTCCATTTTCTTGAGGGTGTCACGCTCCTCCTTGTCGATCTGCGCGAGCGACTCGTCAAGCTCCTGCCTTGCAAGGGCCTGGCGTTTCCTTACACCTTCCCGCATGACCGATATGCGTGCCGCCTCAAGTTTCTGCTGTGCCCTGATACGGGCGTCGGCAAGCTCGTCCTGATAATCCCGGGCCGGTTTGCCCGTATCCTTGGTTTCCCTGCCGTTGTCTTCCTTTATGCCTGCCGATTTAAGCCTCTCCTTCCATTCCTTTGTCCTTGCAAGGAACAGGTCCATATAGGATTTGGCCGTATCCTCCGCCGCCTTCTGTTCCTCTTCCAGGGCGGAGATAGCATTTTTGCTGAGCTGTTCGGCCGTGGGAGTGTCCGCCTGACGGGTATAAGTGGCTGATCCGGACGCGGAAGAGAAGAAATTGGCCCTGAACTTGTCCCAGAAAGTCGGGCCCTTCTTCCGCCTTTCCTCTATCTCGTTCTGCTTTTTCAAGGCCTTCTCCGTCTGCTCCGTGGCCAGCTTGAACGCTGCGGCCGCCTCTGCCCTGAGGATCATCGCACCGATGAACACGTCCGTATTGTCCACCAGCAGGTTCTCGGCGTCATTCACGTTGCCCACCTCAACACCGAGTTTCCCGAACTCCTTCTTGTTTTCGGTGATGAACTGTTTTTTATCCGCCATGTTGTCTCCCAGTTCCTTCCATCTTTCGGACAAGGACCTGACGATAGTGACCTGTTCCGCCACATCGCTGCTGCTGTTCCTGAAGGATTCATTCACCTTTTCCTGGGCTTTCGCTGCGGACAGGGCGGCATCCTTCACGCCGAACAGGCTCTTCACCCATCCGCCGATCTCCTTCCCATATACGACGGACAGGGTGATCAGGGCGGCCAGCGCCGTCTGCCACGAGAACAGTGAGGAGAGCACCTGCTTCCACACCGGGGTAGCTTTCTTTCCGGCATCGGTCAGCGCCTCATACTCCTTGCGGGCTGATGCCAGGGCGTCGGTGAACATGGGAATGTTGTTGGAAATGGCAAGGAAGAACATCTGGGGACCCATTGCCAGCGAGGGGAGCTCCCGGGCGATCTGCTGCATGCTCATCCTCACATTATTGAGTTTCGGGGCGGGATCATCTTTCATGAGAGGGGTGGATCCTGTCTTTTTCTTCTGCTCCTCCAGCCCCAGCAGTTCCGCTTTCAGTTGCCTGATGACTCCCTGCAGTGCCTGGATATCCGCCATCTGGGCGTCGGTATTCGTACCTGCGGCCATGGCCTGTCTGAACCGTTCCTGCAGGGTCACAAGCTCCTGCTCCAGTTGTGCGATGACAAGTTTGGCAAATTGGCTCATATTGCCCAGGTTGCCCTCCACCGAGCGCATCCCCTTCAGTGTCTTGTCGTCAAGCAGTATCTCCAGTCTTACAGGTTCCATTTCTATCCTCCGAGTTTTGTTTGAAAATATTCAGTGGTGAATTTGTCCGGCCTACGGTTGCGCTCCCTTTCCAGGAGCTCCTCCTTGGTCACGTACCGGCTGACATCCATGTTCATCAGCATCAGCTCGGCGTAGCTGATCTTCCACAGAATGTGCCGTTTTGTACGGCCGAACCGCTCCATCGCCTGCGCGATGATTCCGAAAACGCTATGGGGGCCTTCCTGCCGGCCCGTTAACCCGTTTTCCTTTCCCGGCTTCCTATCGGCTCCAGCAGCCCCGCTGTCCTGGACGCCAACGGAATAGTATTGCAAAAAGGCTGTATGTTCATGCCCCTGAGCAGCTCGATGAGGGCGGCGGAGAGCATCGCCGGATGCACCCTCCATCTGAGGTACCATGCCACAGGGCCGGAGAACAGCATCCCCGAGAGCCATCCGGTGCATACGGCCAGCGCGACCATCCGGCTGACCGCCTTTCCCTTCTCCGCCACGAACCGCATCCTTTCCTCATAGTCCATCGCCTTGACATCCTCCGGGGTGACGCCGAGCTCCAGGTACCGCCTTGCTATGCGGATGACCGCCCCGGCGGGCGGACGTCGCATGACAAGGAAGGATTTCCCGGGGCGTTTCCTGAAAGGTCTGAGCGGCATCACCGGAATGCGGATGCCGATGTCAAGCAGCATGTCCGCCGCCCGACTTCGTGTGTCCTTCCCGTCCGTCATGACTCGGGATATTCCGGTACGACGTCACCCGGGGCGAAGATCTTGTAGGGAGGATTCTCCCCGGCCTCCTGCATCTCCAGCTCGCACTCGATGCCCAGCACGTTGCTGAAGTTGATGCCGTTGGCAAAATTGCAGGTGAGCACCCCGTTGTAGATCCGGATCGTGTGGCCCGTCACGGTCTCGATGTCGAACACGCCCTGCACGTCCTTGTCCTCCGTCGGGGGCACGTAGATTCCGGTACTTTCCTTCGTCCCGCCCATCACCTGTATCATGTTGTCCGCGGACAGCTCGATGAGCGTGAACGTCCATGTCTTGGTTCCCGGTGTGGACTTGAGCACGGCGAACGGCGCGTTGCGTTTCTGCGCCGCCCAGATGCGGGTCTTGGAAGGCGAGTCGCCTCCGGGCTGCAGCCCGTCCTCGGATATCAGCCCGAGAGCCTGCCCGTTATATTTAAGAGCTTTCACGCCATAGATGGCGCCGGTATTCGTTTCTGCCATAATGATTCATGTTTTAATTGTTCCTTGATTTGTCTTTAAACCGCCGGAGCCCCCAGAAGAGAAGCAGGAGGACAAAACAGCACAACACCTTCGTCCTTGTCCGCTCCCCAAAAGAGGGAACCGGCTGTTTTTCCTCGGCCGTAGCCTCCTCTGACTCCAACCTCATATCCGAGGTCTCCCTTACGGTGATCTCCGGCCGGGCATGCGAGACGGCCGTGACGTTCACGCCGCCTTCCCCGTCCGACTCCACCCTCACCTCCAGCCCCTCATGCTGCTCCGTCACGCCCATGCCGGCCGGAAGGCCGCCTATCGTCCGGAGGAGCCCGGGTTTCAGTGCCAGGCTCGTCAGAGTCGTCGGGGCCTTGCCGAAGATTATTTCCCCGGTTACGCTCCTCTGAAGAGAGCCCGAGCGGACGGCTGTTCGGCTCTCCCTGTTTGCTGCGCATCCAGACAACAGCAGGACAGCGGTCAGCATACTTGCACTGGTAACATTTACGCAGCGCCTGTTCCAGAACGATAATTTTCTCATTGACTTTTCGTATTTGGTCGCTTAAATGTAAAGTCGTCTCGGAGAGGTCGTCATACAACTGCTTGTATGTGCCCTCGTTCTCCTTGACCGCACGGACCTTGACGAGCCTGCGGTCACGCCACCAGCCTATTGCCATGGCTATGCACCCCGTGGGGGCGAGCCACTGCTGGAGAAGTTCGAATACAGTGCCCCAGTCCATACGCATGTCATTTTTCAGATCATCTCCCAGCCGGCCTCTATGTCCGCCATGACGGCGGGCACGCCGTTTTCCACCCGGCTCATCGCGGCGGCCAGACGGCACATCGTCCCCTTGTCATCCACGTCAGGCTCGTAGGTAGTGGGAACCTGAAGCTCGCCGCATACACTTGAAAGGTAGGCGCGGGTGTCGTTCTCCGTGGACGGGGCGTAACGCCCGATCATAAGGGAGAGGGTCTTCAAACCGTGTTTCTTCCGGTAGTTCCTCAAGGTGATGAGCATGGCACGGTAGCCGTATCTCATGTCGGTGAACTGGAAGAACTCCTTGTCCGTCTGCACCGGGCGGAGACCCTTCCACCTGTCACCTGACAGGCGGAGGTTTCCGGGATTATTGTTTCGTAGTCCTCTTGGTGTCGCCATAATCAAACCTCCAGACTTTCTGCAGACGCACTGACAGCAGCCTTGCTTTCCTGTCCGGCAAGATCGCTTGAAAGTGTTATTTCCTTCACATCCCCCTCAAACCATGACTTTCCGTCATAATAGAGGGATACAGTCTTGCCTGGCGCGACTTCCGTACCCTGTACGGTCGCTTTATGCTCATCCGATTTGTTGGACACGGACAGGCGCGCTCCCGCATATACCGCGGCCGCCTCAATGGTATAGGTCTGGTCTGACGCGGGAGTCAGCTCGATGGCGTCATCCTGCGATTTCATTGTGATCGTGGTGCTGGATGTCGTGATGACATTCCCCTCACGCGCGTCCAGCATGACCACCTCCTCACCGAACGCCGTGTTCGTGTCCGCGGTCATGAGCATCTTGAAGAAGTAACGTTCTCCGGCATTGGTCAGCTTGTCGATCTGGATCACGTTGAAGTCGTTCTGCAGGTTGACCGCTCCCCAGAAGTTGGACTGTTCGGTCGGTGTAGCCACTGTTCCGATGATCAAGCCGTCCGGCCATGAGGATACGGTCTTGATCGTAGTTCCCTTGAAGCGCATGGCGCTGGTATCAGTCCAGTTCACGCCCTTTCCCTCGCGCAGGATAAGCTCGTCGTCATACCGGTCGGCATCGTCAACGGACATGATATACACAAAATTGGGATTGTTGCGGAGAACCTGGGGAGTTGCCTTGCGCACGCGCATCAGACGTTCAATCATGGTGTCGTCTTTCGGGGAGTTCACACGGATTACCTCAGGATCTTCATAGACACGCATCAGAATGCCGTTGAACAGGTGCTCGTCATCCTCCTCATCATCGGCATAGATGCCGTTGACGAAGTGGTATCCGAGTTCAAAATCCACCTGGTCGGACAAGGCTTTCAGAAGGACGTTCTGCACATTGGGGGGAAGCTCCCGGAATACCAGTTCCCCTTTGGGCTGGAACGGACGCCATATCTGCTCGAAAGAGCGGGGATTGAACGTGGTAAAGGCCATGAAGTCTTTCGGTTCAAGCACCTTTTCCGAATAAATGAAATCCCCTTTGGAGTCCTTGTCCTCAGGCTGTTCCACGCGTTTGCGCAGCATCTTGTTCGTTTTCAGCCGGGGAATGGAGTATTTCTTCGTCACATCGGGCACGAGGTTGATCAGCCCCTTCTGTACCAGCTCGTTGCCCGTGGCCGCCTTGGTGAGTATCCTGTCGAGTACCTCACCGTCATAATTCGTATTCTTGATAGTTACAGCCATAATCTTTTCATTTTTTAGTTAAAACCGTTCTTTTTCCGGATTTCTTTCCAATTGTCATTCCATCCGGATTTGTCCTGTAGCGGGGTGTCCGGAACATCATCCACGCTTTTTTTCTTCGCAAGCCCGTCGACAATCCTTCTCCCGTTCTCATAATCCTTCTCCAGCACCGCCTGATACGCGTCACGGTCGGATGGGGCGATACGCCCGTCCTGCATGGCGTCCTCGAGAAGATTCCTGATCTCGGCCTTTCTGGCCTCGCGCTCCTTCTCGACATATCCGTCCAGACTCGCCTTGAGCGTGTCACGTTCCTTTACCAGCGCGTCATACTGTCCCGCCTTGTTTTCAAGGGAGGAGAGCATGCGCACTACGTCCTCATCCGTCGCACACGAGGCGAAGGATGGTCTCTTCTTCAATTCTTCATACATCATATTACCTGTATTTAATGTTTGATTGCCCAGCCGGGCCTGGAATGCGGCATAAACTTCCTGCGGCGTCCCGGCATCCACTTTCTCGCCGATATCATAGATACCGTCAATGAATCCCATCTCCCTGGCTTCCCTGGCGGTAATCCAATGGTCCTTCCCATCGAAATAGGCATCCTTTATCTCCTCACGGGTCTTCCCGGTCTTGGAAGCGTACATGTCCGCCAGCGTGTCCTCCAGCGCCTCCAGCTGCTCGGCGACGGCTTTCATCTCCTCCTTGTTGCCGTAACATCCCCCGTAAGGGTTATGGAGCATCAGGCGGGCGTACTGGCTCATATATACCGGTTTCCCGCACAGGGCGATGACGCTGGCCATGCTGGCGGCGATGCCGTCGATATAGATGGTTATGTCCGCATCGCTGGCCCTGAGGGCGTTGAATATGGCCATGCCCGCGTACACGCTCCCGCCCGGGGAGTTTATGCGCACGTCTATGCCCTTATACATGGAGGCGTATTCATACAGCTCGCAGACAATGTCCTTGTCGTTGACCCCGTCAAAACCGCCGATCTCCCCGTACAGGAGGATGCAGGCGGTATCAGGGGAGGGTATCATGTTAAAGTATCGCTTTTTCATCGGTCGTCTTCGGTCGTCTTAAAATTACGGTGCAAATATGGAGAGTTTTTTTACTGCAGTCAACACCCTTGGGGCATGATGCAACTTTACAACCGCATGATGAAGTCATAAAACAGTGTCATAAATTCAATATATTGCAAATCAAATATTTAAATACGAATTTTGCCGTAAATAAAAAAGATGAAAAAATGGCGGAACTGACCAGCAGACAAAAAAAAGATTTTGCAAGGACTATTTACCTTAATGAAGAACTGACACACGCGGAGATTGCCGAGCGTGTGGGGGTAAAACGTCAGACTGTCTCCCGGTGGGCCGGTGAAGGCAACTGGGAACGGTACAAGGTATCCATCACCATGACACGGGAAGAACAGCTCAAGAACCTGTATCTCCAGCTTGCCGAACTGAACAATGCCATCAACGGGAGACCCGAGGGGGAAAGGTTCGCCAGCACGGCCGAATCGGACACCATAGCCAAAATAACCGGGTCCATCAAAAAGATGGAAACGGATGTGGGGCTGGCTGACATCCTTTCGGTTTTCAAAAGTTTTGTCAAATGGCTGCGCACTTATGACATGGCACGCAGCAAGGAGATAGTCCCGCTGCTGGACGCCTATGTAAAATCCAAACTGTAAGGCTATGGCAAAACTCAGACTTACCCCCCGGGACAGGGCCGAACTGGCGGAATGGAACGACCTGGTGGCATCCGTCCGGGAGAGTTCGGACATTAACCCGTCCGACTCCACCGCTGAAACGGCTGGAGGCGGATAATGAAGCGTGGTTCCGTTACTATTTCGCACAGTATTACACCTGCGAGCCGGCCGGTTTCCATAAAAAAGCGACACGGCGTCTTATGGGGCACGACCGCTGGTATGAGGTCAGGGCATGGTCGCGCGAGCTGGCCAAGTCGGCACGCGCCATGATGGAGATCGTCAAGCTGGCGCTTACCCGGCAGGTACGCAATGTGCTGCTTATCTCGAACTCGCAGGACAACGCCGGGCGCCTGCTGCTGCCCTTCATGGCCAATATGGAGGAAAACCAGCGCATCATCCAGGATTACGGCACACAGAAAAAGCCGGGTTCCTGGGAAACAGGGGAGTTTACATGCCAGTGCGGCTGTTCCTTCCGGGCTATCGGTGCCGGACAGTCGCCACGCGGTACCCGTAACAAGAACTTCCGTCCTGACTTTATCCTTATCGATGATATAGACACCGATGAGGAATGCCGGAATCCGGAACGTATCAAGGCCAAGTGGAAATGGCTTGAAGAGGCGTTGATTCCCACCATGTCCGTCTCAGGACGTTACAGGGTGCTGTTTAACGGAAACATCATTGCGGCGGACTGCTGCATCACACGTGCCATCGAAAAGGCTGCGGAACTCGGACAGAAAGGAATAGGATACGCGGACATTATCAATATCCGTGACAAGGACGGCGTCTCCTCATGGCCGGAAAAGAACTCCGAAGAGGATATAGACCTGTTCCTCTCGCTTATCAGCACCTCGTCGGCACAGAAGGAATTTTTCAACAATCCGGTCAGCGAAGGGAGCATATTCAAGAACCTTGTATTCGGGAAGGTCCCTCCTTTGAACAAATTCAGGTTCCTTGTCATTTACGGGGACCCGGCCCCGGGGGAGAGCAGGAGGAAACAGGCCAGTTTCAAGTCCGTCTGCCTGCTGGGCAAGCTCAAGGGAAAGCTGTATGTGATCAAGGCAAGGGTGTTCCGGGGTAAGAACGAGGACTTTATCGAGGCGTTCTTCGAACAGTACAAACATGTGGGAGGAAAGGCTTCCGTTTACGCCTATGTGGAGAACAACAAGCTGCAAGACCCCTTCTTCAAACAGGTTTTAAAGAAGCATCTGAACAGGCTGCGCAAGAAACACGGCATCCCGCTGAACATCATCCCCGACGAGGAACGCAAGACCGACAAGGCAACCCGTATCGAGGCCAACCTTGAGCCCATGGACCGTGACGGCAACCTCATATTCAACGAACAGGAGAAAGACTCCTCGGACATGAAGGAGCTGGTTGACCAGTTCCGGATGTTCGAGCTCACGCTTCCGTACCCCGCGGACGGCCCGGACTGCGTGGAGGGAGGGAACAGGGCCATAGACAGGAAGGCGGGGAACATGGAGAAGCCGGTCATAATAGAAAGGGCGGCAATCCGCCGTTTAAACAAGTACAGGAGGTAAACGACATGTCTGAATTCATCAATCCGGATGACTACGATGCGAGCATCCACAGGGAGATCCTGGACAGCATCATCAGGGAGGACGAGTCCATAGTGGAGATATGCGAGGACCAGGCGGTGGCGCAGATGCGCTCCTACCTGTCCGCACGTTATGACTGTGACAGGATATTCTCCGCAAAAGGTAAGGAAAGGAACGCGCTCATACTCATGTTCGCCAAGGACATCACGCTCTATCATGTATGCAGCATCCACAACCCCCAGAAGTTCTCCCCCATACGCAAGGAACGTTATGACCGTGCGATGGAGTGGCTCAAGGCGGTCAGCAAGGTGGAGATCAGCATAGCCGACGCTCCACTGCTGGACGAGGAGACGGCAAGGAACAACCTGCCCACCCAGATAAGAAGCAATCCCAAACGTGTAACACACTATTAAAATGGCAAGGAAGAAAGAGATATCCATAAGCGGCAACATGCCGCTTCCGGGCAGGAACACCCCGGGAACAGTCATCATCACCGCACCCAGGCTGTTCATGAAGGATATGGCGGACTATATGCAGGCCGTCAGGGGGGCGAACAATGTGGACTTCACACAGCGGACGAGGCTGTATGACCTCTATGAGGACATCCTTATGGACGGGCATACGGGAAGCGTCATAGAGAAGAGGAAATCGGCAGTGCAATGCTCACAGATCGAGTTCAGAAGGAACGGCGTCCCGGACGAGGGGATCAACACCCTGTTGCGCTCCCCCTGGTTCTACCGGTTCATCGGGGACCTGATAGACTCGGACTTCTGGGGGTTCTCCCTGTTCCAGTTCTATAAGGACGGGAGCGGATGGATGGACTACAGGCTCGTCCCGAGAAAGAACTATGACCCGGTGAGGGGGCTGATAAAACACCGGCAGGAGGACACCACGGGGGAACCGCTGGAGAATTACCACACGATGCTCTTTGTCGGGGAGAAACGCTCCCTGGGAAGACTGGCAAGGATAGCCCCGTATGTCATATACAAGCGCAACGACATGGCCGACTGGGCACAGTTCTGCGAGATATTCGGAATGCCCATACGCGAGTACACCTACAGCGCCGGTGACGAGCAGGCCCGTGACCAGGCCGTGAAGGATATGGCCGAGCAGGGAGGTGCGGCGGTGTTCCTCCATCCGGAGGAGGCGCAGATGAAACTGATAGAAAGCGGCAACAAAAGCGGCAGCTCCGACCTGTACAGGACCCTGTACGACACATGCAATGACGAGATCAGCAAGATCGTGCTGGGAAACACGCTCACCACACAGGCCTCGGAACGTGGCACGCAGGCGCTGGGGACCGTACAGGAGAAGGGAGAGAAGAAACTGAACGAGGCGGACCGGATCCTGGTGCTGAACACCCTGAACTATGACATGACCGATATCTTCACCGCTTTCGGGTACGACACACGGGGCGGGGAATTCTATTATGTCAAGCCCAAGGAAACCACCGCCGAGCAGGAGATAAACATCATATCCCGGATGCGCCAGATGGGAACTCCCGTATCGGATGAATACGTGTATGAGGCTACGGGAATCCCTAAACCGGAGAACTACGGCCGGCTGAAACAAGGGGCAGGCACATCTGACAGGGACAAGGATGATGTCCCAGGCGGCACGTCACCCGTACCGGCTGGAAAGAAAGACAGAAAAGAGGAGGACGGTATTGTAAACCGTATCAGGTCTTTTTTCGTCGCCGCCCCGCGGAAAGGGGCTTTAAAATGGTAATGGACGACCTCTACGGGGAGCGCTGCCGCCGTTGTCACGGCCATGCGGATTCCCGCATGCAGGGGGCGGCCGTTTCGTTTGAGTTTACAAGGGAGCTGATGGCGAAAGTGCTGAGGGATATATTCTACCGGACGTTTGATGTAAAAACGGAAATAGACGAGGATCTGTTCCTGGCTACGGTCAGAACTTTCGGCCGTGCGGCGGAGGAAGGATTCGGTCAAAGCGACAATGACAGGCTGGAGGAAGTGTTCCTGGAGCAGATACGTAACAACCTCGATGTGTTCTCCGCTTTCCGCACCCACCGGATGCAGAACGACATTGCCTCGCAACTGCTGGACGAAAAGGGAAAACTGAAACCTTTTTCCCGGTTTCAGGAAGACGTGCAGGCGATTATCGGCACGTACAATACGGCGTGGCTCGAAACCGAGTACGATACGGCGGTACTGCGTGCCCGCCAGGCGGCTGACTGGAAGCTGTTCGACAGGGATGCGGACATCCTTCCGAACCTGAGGTGGCTTCCCACCACCAGCGCGGAACCCGATCCCGTACATGCCCAGTTCTGGGGGATTGACCTGACTTTGCCCAAAGGACATAGGTTTTGGAAAAGCCACCGCCCCGGAGACCGGTGGAACTGCAAATGCTCGCTGGAGCAGACGGACGACAAGCCGACGCCCGGGTATGATGTGCCGTTATCGGACTATCGGCCCTCACCAGGGCTGGACAACAACCCGGAGGAGGACGGAAAGCTGTTCAGCGACACGCACCCCTATATCGCCCATGCGTATCCTTCGGCGGAAAAAACCGTAAGGGACTTTATGGAAAGGAGAAAAAAATGAATGTGAATGACGCCGTCAGGAAACTCCGCAGGAAGGAGAAGGAAATCAAAAAGGCCTTCAGCAGGACGCTGCCCCGCAGGATCGGGGCAAAAGCGGTGAACCTTGTAAACAGGAATTTCCGCGAGGGAGGTTTTTATGACGGAGGGCTGCATCCCTGGAAGAGAACAAGGAGACAGGATTCCGCCAAGGGGGCGGCGGGAGAATACGGTCCCCTGCTAAGCCGGCGTAACCGCCTGTCCCGAAGTTCGGAGTATAAGGCGGAGCCTTACAAGGTGACGATACGGAATACCGTGGAATATGCGGGAATCCACAACTACGGGGGACGCATGACCACACATCCGAGAGTGACCGCCAAGATGCGGAAGATGGCATGGAGGATGTATTTCAAGGAAGCGGGCATCACCAAAAGGATGGGGAAAAAGGCCCGCAGGCAGAAGGCAGAGGCGGCACCGCCCGAAGCCCTGAAATGGAAGGCGATGGCCCTGACAAGGAAACAGAGGCTTGACGTTAAGGCGGACATGCCCCGGCGACAGTTCATCGGACCAAGCCGGGAGCTGCGTGAAATGACGAGAAAGGAAACGGAAAAGGAGATAACCAATATATTGTTAAAATGACATGGAAACTTTATTCAATGACATTCAGAAAAGAATAGCCGACAACATAGCATGGCTGAACAAACAGGTGGACGAGGATTACGGGCAGCTGGACATGCTCTACCGTGACGACGGGGACTCCGAGACCTATCCGATGGTATTCCCCATGGTGCTGGTTGACACGCCCGAGGTGGAATGGCAGACACTGGGAGGGGCGGGCGGATACATGCAGAAAGGGACGGTATCGGTCATTGTCAGGCTGGCTGTTGACTGCTATGATGACACGCATTACACCAGCGGCACGGCGGACAAGGCCGCCGGAAGAATGGAACGGGCAAAAGAGGTGGACGCGCTTCTGCAGATGTACAGGCCTGAATGCTGCCAGACACCGCTTGTGAGGAAAAGAAGCAGGTTCCACACGATGCCCAGGGGGATAAAGGTCTATGAGACACACTATGAATGCACCGTGTGGGATAATGCGGTCAGTCGGTAAAAAGGGAGAGCTGGGCGGCGGTAAGACGGGGCTTCTTTATTTTGGGGACCGGCTTGACATCGATATCCTTCAGCCTGTTGCAGTTTGAACGGATGATGGCCATGATGCGGTCCACGCTGATGAAGAACTCCTTCTCGGAAAGGATCTTCAACGCGTCGTCAAAACGAAGACGCTGGATTTCCGTCCAATAATAATAGCGGCGCAACAGTGCCTCGTTACGCTTCATGATCAGTTCCGAACTGCGACCTCTTGACATACCCTGAAAACTTGTTTTGATGATAACACCTGATACCTATGCACAAAAGTAGTGATTATTAAATAAATATGCAACAAAGGGAGGGTTAATAATAAAAAGCCCTCAACGCTTCCGTTAGTTTAACTACCACATTAAAACATAAACGGCACACGCTTGCTGCACGCTGAGGGCTAAAGTCCTTGACGCAACAAACGTGTGCCGTTTTAATGTGGTGCACAAAAGTAATAATAAAAATTGGAAGTTTATGTGCAAGAGCGAAATTTTCTTCAGACTGCTCGCCCTGACCGAGCGTGAAACGGAGGTGCCGAGGCAGCGGATACTGGGCGACTTCAGGGACATGGAGTCCACGGACGCCAGATATGTGCTTGTCAGGCTGCTCTCGGAAGCCGGCCTGTATCCGGACCAGATAGCGGGGATGACCAACCGCACGGCACGGGGAATACGGCGCCTGCTGGCACGGAACATCACCTCGCCGATGATCGGAACATATCTGGAACAAATAAGGAAGCACATGGGAACAGGACGCTTGACGGAGCGCGTGTAGTTGAGTATGTTTGCACCACGGTCGGATAGTGACCGGAACTACAAAATACAAATACAATGGCTGAAGAAAAGATTATCTGCTGCGGTGATCCTTACCGCGGCAACAACGACGCCCTGGCATACGCACTGGCGGGACGGAACAACAACGACGCGCTGATGGGCGCGCTGCTCGGACAGCGTGACAATGGCGCAGAGATGGCCGCCATGATGAACGGCGGCATGAACAACTGGATGAACAACCCGTTCATCTACCTTGTGTGGATGATGTTCGCAAACCGCATGTGGGGCAACAATTGCGAGAACGGGGGATGCAACAACGCGCAGTACGCCGCCCTGCAGAACCAGATCAGCGACAACCAGAACGCCAACCTCGTCATGGACGGAATCCGCGGCAACACCGGTGCCATCCGCGAACTGGCAACCAACCTGAACTGCGACTTCAACACCCTGAACTCATCCATCTGTGACGTCAAGGCGGGCATCCAGCAGGTTGCCGGACAGGTGGGGTTCTCCGCCGAGCGTGTCATCAACGCCGTCAACATGGGAGACTGCAATGTCATCCAGGCCCTGCAGAACTGCTGCTGCCAGACACAGCAGGCCATCCTGAAGATGGGATACGAGCAACAGCTTGCGACCTGCCAGCAGACCGGTGAGCTCCGTAACGGACAACGGGATCTGGGCGTGGCAATCGCGCAGGGATTCTCCGCTACCGCCTTCCAGGCACAACAGGACAAGTGCGACATCATCCGCGCGGGTCAGGACAACACGCAACGTATCATCGATACGCTGAACAACCACTGGTCGGCTGAGGACAAGCTGAAGATCCAGGATCTCAAGTTCGAACTCTCCCAGGAAAGACAGAACCGATACATCGCTTCCGTGATAAACGGAGGATGCGGATGCGCTTCGGGAAATATGGGAGTGGGAGTGTAACCGTAAAAACAGAAAACTGATATGGTTACATTATCACCCGTAGGATTGGCTGCCGCACCGGTGGCCAATCAGCTGGCAGTCCTGGCGACATTCAGGGAGAGGCTTTGCCGACCCTTCTGCATCGATTCCAGTCTGCAACCGCAGGTTACGGTGAATTACACCGCCGGTACACCGGTACTTAATGGCACAACGGTGTTTGTACCCGTTACCGCTGTGGTAACCGTGGTTACTCCCGGATGCGGATGCAGGGCTGCCACGCAACTGTTTACCGAACATTTCGTTGCGGCGTTCCAGGGACAGACGGCCGTTCCGACTTCCGTTACCATCACGTCGGTGGGACGCAGACAGGGAGGATCGGACGTACAATGCGGAAGGGCACATACCTATACGCTCAACGACTCGCTGACCATCGTAATTGCGTAATTATTCCAGCCGGGAGGACCACAAGAGGGAAACCTCCCGGACTGTTTTTAAAACCTTTAAAACGAATTTAAATTATGCTGATCAAAGATTTAAAGAACGGGTATCCCATATACGTGCTGAACCACGAAACGCTGAAAGCCGAGACCGGCAAGGTCGTAAGCGTCGGAGATCCCTATTTCCCGGCACAGAAGCCCGGACAGACTCTCCAGAACCTGGGGAGAGTGGTAGACGTTACCCTCCTGCTGGGAGAAAAGACGCAGACCTTCACCATGCCGGAGACGCTTTCCGTATGTTATGCCGGAACGTTAGTGTTCTCGGCCGACAAGGAAGGTATCCTCACGGAAGTACGTGCCACACGCGCGCAGAGTCAGGCAGTCATAGACTCCTACGATAAACACCAGAAGAACGTGCAGACCTGTGATGACATCCTGGAGGAGTGGGATACGGATTACAAGGAAAAGAAGGAGAACGAGAAGCGCATCGGCAATCTGGAAAGTAAGGTCGACAAGCTCTCTGAAGCCATCTCTGAATTTATCAACGAATTCAAAAAGTAAAGGCCATGTACATGATCGTTATCGGATGTGACTACGAGAGAGAGTACATCGAAAAATATGGCGAGCACTTCAACGGGAAGCTGGCGGACTTCGCCATCAGGCATCTGAAGAACATGGACGGCACCGGACACCGCTGGAGTATGGAGGATATCGTGGAAGCCTTTAAAAAGGAGAAGCTGCCGCTTCCGGACAGGGAGAGCCTGCATGACCTGCATTATCTGGCAAACATGCTCTACAGCGACTGGTATCCCGAGGCCATGGCCACGGAGCCCGTCATTCTGAAAGCCGCCAGGAAATATCTGGAGGACCCCGACGGGTTCAAAGGGATGATCTTCCTTGTATGGCTGTATAAGATGAAGAAGAAAGGGATCGAGATCCCATGGAAGGAGATGCTTGACTGACTTTTCTTGCATATATATAATAAGGAACGGGAACATCCATGCAGTGCCCCCGTTCCTTATTGCTCCATATCATTTTTTACGTTTGTCCAGAATGTCAAACCTTACAATTCCAGGCTCATAATATCCGCCATAATGCAGATAATAAGCACCCTGAGAGGTCGTTATTTCCGGATCATATATGCCTTCATAGCATATTGTCCTGGTGGATCCGTCAATATAATGAGCCTTGATCTTATATTCATATACAGGCATTCCGATATGGTCCACACAGCCCTTTACCATAAGAGCCATCCCTATTCCGCAAAGGACAGCAAACGCATTTCTTATCAAAGCTGATATTCTGTCATTCCAGCGTTCCACATTCCAGTTAAAGAGGTACGCGCCAGTGAGCCCTCCTACAATAAATAATAAACCTATAATCAACATATTTTTTTGTTGTTAATTAATCCTTGTTTAATTTTTCCTCAAACTCGGCAATAATACAATCTGCATCACCGCCATGTACCCAATTATCTAAAACAGAGGAAAGAGTTTCAATAGCTTTCTGTTTCATTTCTTCCTGTGCCATTGCAACGGCTTTAAAAGCATCTTCCTGCACGACAACCGGGTAGGCGGGATTGACTACCACAAAACTCTCGCTTTCAATATATTCTTTTGTGTTCATTTTTTACTTGTTTAAATTACTGTTTAAATTCTGGTAAAACACCGAGATATAAGTACTGATTATCATCGGTTCTGTACACTGTGATGTAATATAATACATCGCCTTCATTTTTAATGGCATCGCATCCTTGCATAAGGTCTCTTGAGCAATATGCAGGAGGTATGATATCCGCTATGTAGTTGTATAACCTTTCGTCAATATAATCACCTGGGCACAAAAAAACATTCAAATCTTTATCCTGTTTAGCCCATTGTTTAAAAGTCTTTTTCATTTCTTTCTTTTTATAAATTCAAGTTTGTACCCTAAATACCCCGATTTATCTTCCGCATCCATAGCCCGTCCTGTCAAGTTACCATAAAGTTCATCCATGATAATGTAAAATATTACTTTGGGCAATGGTTTTTGCAGATATTCAATGTACACATTAAATAATTCATGCTTTGGAGTTACCGTTTCGATTTCTCTGAAACATTCGGTTATCGGACGGAAAGAAAATCCATTTTTCTTTGGGTTGGTCAATAGTTCCTTATAGGCAGCTACAAGACCAGGGGATAAGCGTATTGTTTCACTCATTGCTGTTCAATTTTTTCTTGTTTTGAATTATTTTTTTATAACTACCGCCATTGCACTAATAGATGTGCCACTCTCTTTAAACTCGCCTGCGCTGATTTCAAACACTTCTCCATGTACTTCTTTCAGCCAGTTGCGAAAATCAATACACCTCTTTTCCGAAGCGAATCTCCAGTGTTGGCTGGTTATTGCTGCAAGCGTGCCGCCTTCTTCCAAGCGTTCATACATAAGTCTTACATGGTCTATGTCTTGATTGCCGGAGAATGGAGGATTAGCAATAATCTTAGTGTAATGCCCTACACTGTCTTTCGTAAAATCCTCATCAAGCAATATTACGTTATCAAGTGTATGAAGGAACTCCCTGTTTTCTGGCATCAGTTCATAACATTCAACTGTTACTGACGGGCACGACCGATGAATCGCTTTTATCAGAGCACCACGTCCGGCACTTGGTTCAAGTACGGTATCTGTTTCATGAATTCCACCGGCAAGCATTACCAGCCAGTCTGCAATATCAGCAGGTGTTTCAAAGAACTGAAAATCTTTTTGCAAATCGCATCGCTTACCTTCTTTCAAGATGGAGAACACACGTTCCGGATTAAAAGGAAATGTGAAACCCTGTACCTTCCCACCTTGCCATGAGCCGCCGGCTTCTTCTATCCACTTTTTTGCTTCGGCATAAGATTTTTTATTGAATTGAACTTGGGGAAGTTTGAGAACACCATCCTCAAGAGTACAATGTTTCAATATCTCTTCCACACTCCATTTCTTACCTTCATCAGCCTGTTTTTTCTTTTCCTCCGTTGAAGCGTCCGGCGCTAAAAGTGAAGATATTTTTTGAACAACTATGTTGCTTGCGTCCATGAAGGCACTGACGCAAGATATCGCTTCTATCAAAAAATCAGTGTCAACACACCCGGTATCGTCATAGATGTCTATCCCTTCGGTCATGGATGACAGTTCATTGAGCTGCGCTACACTACCATGTAACGTTTCGATTAAAATCTTTTTTTTGTTCGTCATAACTTTTCTGTAAATAAATTCTTGTTGTGTCCACACTCCCGTGACCTAGAAGGTCAGCCAGTTGAATAACATCTTTGTTTTTTTTCAGGAACATTTTAGCAAAGAAATGCCGGAAGGCGTGCGCGTGCATTTTCCTTGGATCAATGCCGCAATGTTTTCCCCATGCTTTCAAGTGCTGGGAAAAGCCACGCTGTGTGATCGGGCCGAATCTCCCTACCGCAAAAATCCCGGTTTTACCATATTCTTTAGCGTAAACCTTCGCTTCCTGCTGAATTGTTTTTTGGAAGAAAAAACGTCTGTACTTGTTACCCTTTCCTTTTAATGTCACTTCCCCGGATATGATGTCTTCCCACGTAAACTGCTGGAATTCCGACAGACGGGCGCCCGTTGTTCCCAAAACCTTAATAAAGAAATAGTAATCCTTATTGTTTTTTCCCTTGAGATATTCCAACAGCCGGTTATATTCCTCCTCGGTCGGCACATTGTTCACATCAAGCTTGCGCTTTATTTTGGGACGCTTCAGTTCTATAGGCTTCTTCAGCCATTTGGAAAATCTTTCTATTGCTGTAATCCGCAAACGGATGGTAGCGGGAGATAATTTTTCTTCTTCAAGACTTTTTATAAACCTCCTGCAATTATCCATGTTTACCTCATTGGCGTATTCGAAATACTTCTTCATAGATGTGTAATATATATAAACTGTATGAGAAGAGTAATCATTGTTGTCAGTCAGCCATATAATGAAATCATTAAGTTGTTTCTTGTTCTTATCCGAAATGACATCAAGTTTTTCCAAAGGTTTCACCGCCTTTCCCCTTTTTCCATATCCGATGTTGAGATAGGATAATAGATCGCATATAGCTGAACACATTAGCGAATGACGCACCATGACATCTGCATTTTCACGCTTATAAACCAGATAGCCACGACGATTGACATCTTCAGTACGTTCAAGAAAATCCGTTACATATTTGATATATTTCCCGACAGTATCATAAGTTCTGCCTGTTGTGTATAAGTAGGAAATATAATCAGTTAATATCTTCTGCCTGTCATTATTCATAATCTTGTTTAATTAAATTATACCAATCATTGCTATCTTCGAAAAAACATCTGTATCCATTAGCCGTATGTTTGCCTCTCACTTTCCGACATATAGCACTGATCAAAGAAGGAGCCACGCCAATCATCTTACCAGCCGTTTGTATCGAAGGGAATACTCCACATAATTTCTCATCCTTTATCAAAACAACGCTCTTTTTATTCATGCCTGCACCAGTCTTATGCCAAGCCCCACGTCCTTTAGACAGATTTTTTATACTTCTGGCCTTGGAACGTTTTGAATGATAAACCATTTTACGACCCTTGTTGCGAGAAACACAACCTTTTAAAAATCGTCCGGTAATAAAGTCTCTCTCAAATCGCTCAGGCGGTATATATAATTCACTCATTTCTTTATAAGTTTGAGTATTACTTAACATTCTGAATATTCACACTGTACGTGGTTGCCTTACTTGGAGACTTCCCACTTTCTCTTCTATACGGACGGGTGAAATCTCTAATGTGGTCAAGAACATCGTCAATTTCCGTATCAATAAAATCTTTGCGCTTTACCCATTCCTCACTAGCTGGATGTTCCATATCCACCTCGATTTTTATAGTGATAATTTTCTTCATTATTTTTCAGTTTTGCTCTAATTTATTCTAACGTACTTACCTGCAATATCACAAGTTTTTATTACCTCCGCATTATCCTCACCAAAAGCGATGAGAATACTACCACAGCCGGGAGAATCTCCACGAGTTCCGTCTGGACGGAAGAATCTGATTCGGTTACGCAAGAATTTCATTGCCGTTGCCTTCTCGAATATCACATCCTGAAACATCTTTGAATCGCAACGATTGAAAAGTAAAGCAATGCCGTTTCCATGTTCTGCCATCCGTTTAACGAAACATTCTATAAGAGGACGGGAATAAGGTGGGTTCAACCAAACGCGACCTTTCCATTCCTGTTTTAATCCATCGTCATTTTTGTTGTACATGACATTTGCCGTTTTATAGGGGGGGGCTACTGGGGCACATGGGTCTAAATCAAATTCACCCAATGCGTCTATAATTTCTTTCGGTGTGTACCATTCATCGGTACTATTAGCCGATTTTTCAAAAGTTGTATTCATTTCTTTTCAAGTTTGAGTATTACTTAACATTCTGAATATTCACACTGTACGTGGTTGCCTTACTTGGAGACTTCCCACTTTCTCTTCTATACGGACGGGTGAAATCTCTAATGTGGTCAAGAACATCGTCAATTTCCGTATCAATAAAATCTTTGCGCTTTACCCATTCCTCACTAGCTGGATGTTCCATATCCACCTCGATTTTTATAGTGATAATTTTCTTCATTATTTTTCAGTTATGAGCCATTTGCCGACACCGGCAAATGGCAGGTTATTATTTCCTCCAAAAACTGTCTCCGGAGATTGACCGGGCCGTATCATCCGCAGTAAGCCGGATATACCGGAAGAAGTTCTGCTCAGACCTGTGCCCTGTCAGTCTCATGATCTCCAATGTCTTCATCCGTCCTGTAAGGTACATGTTCGTGGCCGCGCTTCTTCTTGCCGTATGGCTGCTGACCAGTTCCCATTTCTCCCGGGTCTCCGTGACCAGCCTTCCTCCCTTCGTGTAGGAGAAAGTGATCCTGTCGGTAAGCCCTATCTCCCTCATGATGACCTTCAGATACTTGTTGAAATACTGTATGCACAGTCCTCCGGGTATGTTCCCGTCATATTTCTCGAATATCTCCCTTACATAATCATGAGCCGGGACCTTGACGTCCACATTGGTCTTCTTTGTCCTTTTTATGATGTATCCATCTCTCAAATTGTCTTTTGTCAATGTCGAATAATCGGAATATCTCAGAGCGGTCAGACAGCCTATGACGAACAGGTCACGTATCCGCTCCCTGGCCTTTCTTCTGTCCTGCCTCTCAAACTTGTAATAGTAGATCCTTGCGATCTCGTTCATCGAGAGGAAAACGGCATTTACCGGCTCCTCACGCAAATCTGTTCCGTCATAGGTGGCGTCTACGGCGTAATTGTACTGCGATGCCTTTCTGACGAGCGACTGTATCTTCTGGACATAGCCCGCTATGGTGTTGTGACGCAGCCCCCGGCTCTCAAGATAGACAATGAAGTCGTCCAGAAACTCCTCCGTCACGGAATTGGTGAAGATGTCACAGTCGAATTCGGTGGAAAACCTGTCTATGTGCCGGAGGACCGCATCATAAACCGCGGCATAATGTCCGGACCTGCGTTTTCCCCTTCTCTCAAGCATATCCCTTGCAAAGTCCGTGAAGTACACCCCCTCAAGCGGCCTGTCCTGCCGGAAATGGTTGATATAGTCCCGCCTGGGTTTTCCGGACCGTGCGGGAACCGTCACCTGCAGTGCTGCTAGACACCTCCCGTTCCGCATCCGGCCAGCCTTGCAATGATCGGGCGGAACTTTTCCTTTCTCAGTCTCACATCATAATACGCGGTTGTCGCCCTGCATCTGGATATCTTCAGGAAGGAGGCTATCTCACGGAACAGATACCCTTCCTCATACGCCATATAGCAGAACAGCATCCTTGAATCGGATATGTTCCTGGATATCATCCTGGACAGGATCATCTCCTGCGAGACGCCCATCATTCCGGAGATCTCGTCCAGCATAAGCTGCATCGGTTTCTTTTCCTTGTTGTCTTTTCTCAGGTTCATAAGATTGTCGTTTAAAAGGTTCTTAAATCTGTTTTAAAAGCACCGGCTCCTTATGCGGTGCCAGGTGGTTCTTTTCCTGAAACTCTGCGGACGGAACGCCCTGTCACGCTTATGCCAGCCCTCCCGGCACCGGAGTCTTGATTCATCCAGTATATCCTCCATCGCGGATTTGATCCTCTCCAATGTTTCCACGGAGAGCAGCAGGTACTCATTCATTCCGTCCTTTTCCATACATCGCGAGATTTGGGGATTCGGGATCATAAGGCTCCACGGTGGTAAGGGTAACGGAGGATACGACCACACGTCCGCTCCCCTTGCAGGCGGGACAGGCAACGGTATGTACGGTGTCCGCCAGCTCGTCCAGGTTCTCAAGAAAGCCCCGGCCGCAGCATGTGCGGCACAGGACTACATGGGGATGGTCAAACTTCCTTCTTATCATCACCGGGAAATTCAGGTTTCACATCAGCAGTGTAGGGATAGACATCCATAATGGCGGTCTCGGACACCGAGCCGATGACATAGTCCGCCAGCGTGCCCTTCATCCCCTCGTCCAGCTTCTTTACGGCATCGCGAAGGTCGGAGGCCTGCACCAGTACGGTAGTAGAAGTCTTTTTCTCGGCTCCGCTTTTTTCGTCCAGCGTGATAAAGAACAGCTTACACTTGAACCAACGGTCGGCCGCATCTTCCTCAGAGGGGAACAGTTCGCTGTAACCGGCGCGTTTGACGCCCGAAACTGTAAATTCACCGTTGATATACGGGTTCATTTCTTCAATAATACGGGCTTCCGCTTCCGTGAAGCTCAGCGCGTCGACCAGATAGGCTTCCGTTACTTTCTTGTTCATACCGTTCTCCGCCACCTTCTCGTAGCGGATGGAACATTCAAACCAATTGTGCATCATAATTTACATCTTGTTAAATGAGGGTTCTATTCTTTTCCATTGATTGTTTCCGTCCTTTTCCTCGAAGTAGAAGCGGATCACCGTGCCTTCCACCACGTTGCTCTCACGGAAGAGCTGCATGATTTCCGAATATTCGGGGTCGTTGAAGTCATCCTCGAGCTCGTACAGGCGGGAGATGGACTTGTAGTCAAGATCCCCGGCCTCGTTGCGCTGGAGCAGCGACATGGCCAGCTTGTACATGGGGTTGCGCCCGTCATCGCCCTTCTTGCCGATCCATGCGTTCAGGTAGTCCACTAGGCGCTTCTCTGCCACGTCGGCCCTCTCGTCGAAGCCCTTGACCCGGTTTCCCTTGACGGAAACCTTGAAGGTGTCGTTCTTCACCTCGAACCCGAGCTGCTCGTCACGTTTCAGACCGCCGTACTCCTTCAGCTGGTCATAGTAGGCGGTGGCCTCCTTACGGAGCCATTCCTTGAACTCCTGGCCGTCCTTGATATACTTGCGGAGCTTCCTCTCCACAGAGGCGAGGAATCTGGCACGCAGCTTCTGGTAGTTCTTCTTTCGGTCGCCGTCCTTTCTTTTCTTTTCGGCCTGCAACTTGCTTAGCAGGGCCTCACGTTCCTTTTCAGATAAATTCTTGATATCCATATCTGTTCTTATTTATTAGTGAATAAATTCCTGAATAAATCAGGGTCGATTATCTCCTCGTTGCAGTCAACGTTCTGCTTTATGGCCGTCTGGCATTCATAGCAGAGGCGGTCTTCTGTCAAATAGCTGTTGTGTTCACAAAACACCTTCCCACATAGCCCACACCGGGCGAACATTACCAGTTCGGTATCCACATCGTTCCGGCAGATGTCATGTCCTTTAGCCCGGCAGGCATCGCACATATCAGCACATTCCTTTTCGAATTTCGTCTTTTCCATTATTGTTATTGTTTTCATTGTTGTCATCTTCTTCATATTCCAATACCAGCATTGCCAACAGCCCCATCAAAGCAAACGCCCTTTTTACAGGTTCGTCTTCGATGATCACAGCCAGGACACCTAACAAGATCACTACCTTGTGTAACAGGTTAAAGATTCTTCTCATATCCCCTCCTTTCGTCTTATGGCCCTCAGCTGTTTCAATGTGGCCTTCAGCTCCTCCAGGTTCTGGCGGCTGATATCTTTTTTAACACTCCCCCGTTTTTTCATGAAAGCGGAAATTTTCGCTATGTTCATCAGTCTCTCCACCGGATCACAACTGTCATATCCCTTATTCAATATGCCGATATCCATCCCCAGTCCATAAATGATTTTCACGATTTCTTTCTGGCGCTCCTGACGTTCCCGGTTCACACCGTCGGGATCGAGAAGCCTGCCGATCAATTCTGTCGCCTCCTGCCTGTACAGGTATTTGGAAGAGTCTGTACGTCCGTTGCTGGCATCATAGATCATCGCCCGGTATGTTTCCTCGTCCTGCCCGAACTGCCGTCTGAGGCAGTGTATGCGCCGCTTCTGGGCGTTTGTCGCGGGTAATTCAATTGTCTTCATCATTATTGCTGTTAAATGGTTCGTCACTGTTCCTGAGCCAGCATCTCTCATAGCCCTCCTTCCAGACCACATAGAATCCTTTCGGACCGGGAACACCACGGCTCATGTACCGGGCGCAGAACCCGTTCACCTCTATGCGGGAGAAGCAGTCCCTCTTGACCCTGTAGGCCACCGTGCCTTGCACCTCCTTCCCCTCCACATGGGAGATGTATACGAATATCTTCTTCCTGTATTTCTTCCTGAGTTCGACCAGCTGTTTGGCGGTGACGTCCATCTCGCCTTCAAGACTCTGCAGGGAGTCGATGATGACCACGTCCGGGGATCTCTGTTTCCCAAGGAATTCATCAAACTCCTCGAAAGTGGGGACCTCGTCCCAGAATAGCATCCCGCTCCTTGACGAATTCATGAATCCGAGCAGGGAGTCCCTGAAATCGGACTCGACACCCATCTCAAGGGAAATGAACAGCACCTTGTAGCCGATACGGTCAAACTCCCTGGCCAACTGGAAGGTGAAGGAGGTCTTTCCCTGTCCGGACTTGCCGTATACAATCCACGCCCCGGATTTCTGCCTCTTTCCAAAGGCATCCATGAAATCCTTGGAAAAGGGGATGTATTCGTATTTTTTGTTCAATATGTTGTCAAACGACAATGACCTGATCATAAGCCGGCTCCTCCGTTGCTGATTTCCTGTCTGATTACCACATTGTCTATCATTCCCGAAAGCTCGCGCAGGTCATCGGCGAACAATACCTGGCGGGGATCGTCCTCACGCGGCTGCTTCTTGACCTTGGGAAGTTTTCCCCATATCTCTTCCGCCGTCTCCCTGTCCTGCACGCCGTTGGCCATACAGATGGCGATGACATCCTTTTTTGTCGCGCCTAGAAGGGTGATGTAATTGCGGCCGAAACGCCCGTCTATCTCGTCATACCCTTCGATACGTCCCACATACCGCCTGATATTGCGCTCCAGCGTTTCCGTGCCGGCCACCAGACACCCCATGCGCCCCAGCGTGTCATCATACAGGGGAATAAGCGTGCACATGGCCGAATGCGTGAGCTTGCCGGCATCATCTATCAGCAGGACAGGCTTATAGGAGGACAGGGAATTCATGTGCGCGATGCACAGGTCCAGCAGGCTGTCATTATCCATATAGCGCGTCACATTCTCTCCCATGGCCTGTGCCAGTTTGGTAAGGAACTTGCGGCTGCTCCATTTGCGGCACTTGATATATACAACCCCCTTGTCACCGCACAGATTGTACAGGTCAATCAGAGACTGGGTCTTTCCGCTTCCGCTGCGGCTGCTGATACATACCCATTTGCTCTTTCCCCTGGCAACCTCGAACGCCCGCTTCACCTGCCGGTAAGAGGTTACGGTATCAACCACATTGCGGGAATTCTCATAGAAATAAAGGCCTGTGGCGATCCTGACCGCCAGGTTGTCGTCATTCGCGCCGTACTTGCCGGAACGGAACTGGGACATCGCCGCATCGGACACGCCGCAGCGACGGGCCAGTTCTGAAGGTTTTGAACCACGGGCTATCAAATTCTCTATGTACTGTTTCAATGCTTCCTTATCCATAATTATGCTGTTTTTAAAGGGTTATTAAATCATCTTGAAAAATTCATGTCGGCGTCGTCCCATTCGTAATCGTCATCCGCAAGAGGGGACGGAACCCTGAGAGGTCCGGGCGCAATCTCTTCAAAATCCACGTCCTCCACCGTCTGGCCGCGCGCCTCGTACTTGCGGTCCTTGTGCCGTCCCCGGCTGTCGGTGAGCAGGGCACGGTCCAGCAGGCTGTTGCTTTTTAGAAGCGGGTTCCGCTCCTGCATGGCGGTTATCACCTCGTCCACCTGCTCCTGTCTGGCCACATACCGCCGCTCGAACTGCCGGTTGAACTCGTCCACCTTCCTGCGGTGCTCGAAATGTTCGGGTTTCTGGTCGATCAGGGCCATCGGTGTCTTCATGTCGCGCTGCAGGAGGAATTTCAGGTCCCCCGTTTCCTTTGCCAGCCGGTGCCCTTTGGTGGATTCGGCATTGACGATGAGCACCTGCGACAGATCGTCGGGATCGTAGTGCACGGACCAGTCCTCGTGGAAATGGTTGCGCAGCTCCATGTCGAAACTCTCGTAATTGATCCTCTCCCCGAAGAGCTCGATCAGCAGCCCCTTGCCGGTGAGCCGGTTGGTGCGCCCCGTCGTGTCGCCCATAAGAAACAGGTACTCCTCATCGCAGAACGGCATCCGGCGTTCCATGGGGGTGCGTTCCCATGCGGCCATGTACGCCTCCAGCTTCTTGGCCCGCTCCCTTTGCATGATGCCGTGTATCTGCGCCAGCACGCCCTCCTCGTCGGGGATCAGGTGGCGGTTCTTGTTCAGGATCTCTATATTGGGCTGGGAGCCGCGCCTGCTGTTGATGTTCACACCGCTCCAGTTCTTCTCCAGCTGGTAGTACGTCTTGTTCAGATAATTGAAGTACGGCTCGATGATCTTGGCCTTGGCGTTGTGGAGTGCGGCGGGAATGTAGTGCACCGTCATCGCCTCATAGAACGGAACCATTATCCCCTTCTGGTAGTTGTCGCTCTGCAGCTGCAACGGCTTGTACCGTGCACCGAACAGTTCCCGGGCGTGCCTGATGGCGTTGCGCAGCGCCTCGCGTATCAGCGCCGGGCTCTCATGGTCGCCGACGGCGTATCCTATCGGGTACTTGCCGCAGGCGTCCAGCACCACCACGATGGTCTTGCGGTTGTGGTAGGTGGTTTTCTTGTAAGTCCTTGTCTCGCCGTTCACCTTTTTGTCCATCGGCTGCCTCTTCTGGTAGACCAGTTCCACGTCCCATCCGTCCAGTGTCCAGTAGGTCATGGCGGTCTTCGGAGCCTCACGCTTGTGCTGCATCTCAAGGGAGTTCCTCAGGACAGTGGTTCCGCGCTGGTGCCCCAGGGTGGTGGATTCCATCATCTTCCGGTACCTGTCCACCGTGACAGGGCTCTTGATTTCCGGTTTCCCCAATATGGAGGCTATCTTGTTGTACTGTTCCATTATCTGTGCGTTGTTCAAATTCATGTGCTGGGAAAGCAACTTGTGCATGATCGCCTCGTCCTCCTCGTCCCGTATCAGGGCGGCAGAGGTGTTGCCCTTGTTCTTGTGCACCAAAGCGATGAAGCCTTCCGCCTCATACTGGTCCACTTTACGTTTGAGCGTCTTTCCCGTCGAAGGAAGTTTGTGGGGATAGCGGGTGTTGCCTTTGCTGTCCCGCACCTTCAGCAGGTCGTTCACCATCTCACTCAGCCTGTCCCATACGTTGAAACGGGAGCCGCCACGTCCGAAACCGCATTCCGCATTGCTGTCGCGCAGCCGGATGACTGCATCCAGGACACGTGCCTGGAGCGTATAGAGCGTGACCTTCTCCGGTCTGAGCGGCTTTCCCGCACCGTCCCTGTAGGTGGTGAAGAAGGAGTAGGCGGTCTCGTTGTACCCTACAGCCCTCTCAAGCGGACTGGTGGCGGCACGTTCGACATCCTCATGGGGATCACCGTAATATTTGATGTATAATTGCTGTATGTATACTTCCAGCGAGTCGAACTCCACCAGAGCGGGAGAATTAGGAATGCTTCTTCTTGCTATGATGATCTGCTTCCGGTTTACCTTGCTGTCGTATGTCCCTCGCGGGAGGAAGCCCTTCTCGGAGCCCACCTTGCGTTTCGGATCATACATGATCAGCTCGTTGGCGTAGATACATACCTTGTCATTATAGATTACAGCCATATCAACCGTTTTATTGTTTAACCTTGTGCGGTTTCCGGCGTCGGACCGGAAACGAGGGCCGCCTTCCGGCTCCCTGACCGCGGTCCTACTTCTCCTCCCTGTAATACCTCTGTCCGATAAGGGAAAGGCAGCATACGACTGCAAGGACCGAAGCGGCAAGATTCTCGTTGAAGGTGGAACGGAGGTTGTCCGCCAGTCTGAGCACTACCACAAGGCCGATGACTGCGGCCACTATATGGATAATTCTGAATGTTTTCATTGCTTTCGGTTTTTAATTAAGGGCGCATCCGGATAAAGATAAAGTGTCGAATTTTAAAATTATTGTGAGTTTAGATGCGCCCTTCAGGGGTTATTGTTATTATGATAAAATTGTTTTAATTTATCCTGTTTCGGAATGTGTTCTCGATCTTCACGAGACTGGGGTGGTGAATACATAAGGGTCTTGCAGGACGCGCTCCGTCCACTGTCGGCGTGATAGGGAAAGCCAGACGGGCGATTTCGGCTGAATATACATAAATACTGTTCTCGTCACGGGAACCTTCCTTGGAGGTTTCCGCTGCCAGCTTGTGCGCCAGCTCCTCTATCTGTATCGCAATCTTGTGCACTTCGTCAAATTGAATATCAAATTTCATGGTGTGTTAATTTTAATTGTTAATAATTCTATTCCTCTTCATCATCTTCTTCGATATGCCGTGATATCTGGTTGAACCGTGCTATCGGAATGCCGAAGATTCTTACTACGAAAAAATGTCCGGGCTCTACATTCTGGAACACTTCATCAATCTCGATCAGTGTTCTTATAGCTTTTTTCTTTTTCATCGTTTATAGATTAATAAGTGTGTTGATTTTGAACTGGTTTATTTTTCGATTTCCTTGACCAGACGCTTCGCTCCGGCTATATCCCATATCTTGTCGACCATCTCCGCGACCTTCATGTCGGTTGTCGGTCCTATCTTCACCATCACCGCCCCTTCGGCGTCCTGGTCCTTGGGAATGATGATGGGGCAGAGCATCCCGTATTCACGCCAGATCGTTATCACGATCCTCAGGTATTCAAGGTTGATACCCATCGTATAAGTAATCATCCCTGTTCCTCCCATTCTATCAGCAGTTGCCTGTACACCGGAACAGGTTCGGGATATATGATGCCTTTGTTCTTGTGGGAGATAGCCAGCTTCGTCAGTCTGTCGGCTATACGGCAGCTCATTGTGTTGCCGGAAAATGTTTGCAGACCTGTTGTCTGCTGGTTGTTGTTCAGTGTTTCCATAATAATATATTATTAATTAGTACGTTCCGCTTTCACATTACCCTTGTTGTCGAGTATTCTGACTGTTTCATGCTTGGCGATTTCGTCAACATTGTACAGCTTGCTGTCGTTCCGTTTCTTGGCGGCTTCCCAAATTGCTGGGGCTTTACCACTCTTCTTCTGACCGGACAAAACCTGTCCGACATAAGCCGTTGTTACTTTAAAGGCGACAGCAAGTTCCTTCTTGCCTTGTGCGCCTAACTTAATTACTTGTCCCATATTCAATATTTATTGGATTAAAATTGCTATATTTGGCGCGGTTTATATTAAACCCACTGCAAATATGGAGAATATATACCGATTTTCAAAGAAAAAGTCGGTATATATTCATACTAATAACAATTATTAAACTTTTAATCTGTATGGATATAAAGGAAAAAATTCAGCAATATCTTGATTTTAAAGGTATTAATACTAATCAGTTGGAGATATCAATAGGAGTATCGAAAAGTTATTGGCGAAAAACCAAAAGTATATCCGCTAACATTGTTATGGAAATAAGTAGAATATATACCGACTTAAATTTAGAGTGGCTTTTTCGTGACGATCCCCAAATGATAAGAAAACAATCTCAAGGAGATATGATTCAAGGCAATAATATAATATCTAAAAGTCGTAACTCTTCTATTCAAGCCAGCAAAGATGTTCAAACGGAAGAATTTAACAAATTCTTATTAAAAGAACTATCGGAACTCAGAGAACAAAATAAAATGTTATTGGAGCTATTACTTAAACAAAGTAAATAAATGACAAGCGACTATTTTCTATATCTATAAATGATCACAAAATATTATCATATGACAAAGTTGTTAATTGGGTGTACATTTATTTTATTTACGATAATTTACTATTTTATTTTTCACAACAAAAATAAATCCCCGAGAAATATTCAAAGAAAAGAAATGATAGATGTAGTAACTTTCGATTCTGAAAAAAAAACAGTAAATGAAACTATTTGTAATAAAATAAAACAAATAATAGAGTCTGCTTATATTATATCCACTACAACTAACAAAAGCGATATAAAACTTAGGTATTCATTGTTGAAAGATGTTTTAGAAGATATACATTCTTATGAAAACAATGTTAATTATGAAGAGGAATTCAATATATGTATAAAGGATTTTGAATTAATAGAAAATATAAAGTTAACTACTAAGCAAAAAGAAATGGTATATCAGGCTATATTCAATAATAATATTAATTTTTACAAAGAACGTCTTGTTCGATGTTTTTTAGATTATTCAACAGAAACAAAATTGGAAATAAACAATCTACAAAGAGAGCACGCTATTACTAAACGTAAAGAGAAAATACTTGATTTTGCTAATGACTGTATTACGGAACTAGATAAGAATAAAGATGCTATACTAATTCAAGATATAATTAATGAGGTTCAATCTATAGGTTGTGAACTGACTATTCGAGAAATATGTAATGACAGATATAGCAATCCTCCATACATCATAAGTATAGACACAGACGAAATATTACACAACTGCTTGTCTCAATACATGTATGAAAAGGCAGAAGATATAGAAACAATAGATGAAGCAAATTTGATCGTGGATGATGTTCTAAAACATAAGGAGCCATATAAACTAAAAAAACAAAATATTGCAACTTCCTATTGTTTTGCTAGAGATACAAATAAAGACATTTTTAGACAATTACTTATACAGTTCTCCGATATAAACAATGATAACGATAATGGATATTTCTTTTTAAAAAGGTATGGCTTAGAATTCGTAAACAATTATAATAGTATTCGAAAACTCCAGCAGTCATTAGGGGATAATTATGTAAAGAAGCATAATTATTATATAAAGGAGGCCAGAAAAGATATATCTGTAAGAATCCCATCTAAATTCAAAAAAATTATGTTAGACCCTAATAATAATTATGTTAATTTCTGCAATATCATAATAGAAAAATTCAGAGAAGGAACAATATATTGGAACAATGTCCTAGACTCTTATGTAAAAGAAAATGCTTTTAATAACAGAATACGATATTTATTAGATGAAATAACTGATATAAAAAAATTAGAGTTAAATATTCCTCAGTTGGATGCTTTAATTCAAGAACAGATATCTATATATTCCAATAAACGATTTTGCAAAAAATAATGGGATGACAAGTTGTGCCATCCCATTATAACTCTTTAAACGTCCATTTTTCCATCTAACACATCTCTTTTGAGAAGAATAAGGAAGTTAACAACATCATCTACATCCTTAGATGCTGGAGCAGCCTTACAGATGTCTGAGACCCATGTAGATAATCTTTCTGCAACACCATTATGTCCTAATTGTGCAACTAATTCCTCTAGGTAATTGAGGTTTTCTTTAGCTTTTGCCATAATTCATTGATTTTTGGGTTAAAAATTTTCAGTTCCATTATTTGGGGAGTTTATTAAATCTTTCATATCCACTTAAAAATAGAGGCTGCCTCAAATCTATACAAAAATGGTGCAGCCTCATGCGAACAACAATCTTATTACCTTAAAAAATAGACTAAAGCCTATATCCTGACACTTATATAACGAATTGGCTAGATTCACTGTTTTATAGTGCCCCGGTAAAAAACCGGGAGCACTTCGACTAGTCTATCATCACACACCAACACATAATTTGCAGCTTGAATCCATGCAAATATAAGCATTTTGTATATAAATCACTAATAATCAATATACTAAATAAAATACGCTATAATTTTACATGTATTAAAGGGTTAAACTCATGTTATTTTCTTGTAATCTCGATATGTTTTCATGTATTATATATCAAAACTCAATAAAAAAAAACGGGTAATTTGCAAGTCTGTTGCATGTCTGTTTGGAACTTTTTGTTTTTCGTTTTGCATGTCTGTTGCATGTCTGTTTGCATGTCTGTTCTACTTTTAACAGTTTTATTAACAATTATAGATCGGTAAAGGAAGTCCGTAAAATTGGACACCCTTTAAGATGTTTTTTGCTGTTTAAAACCGCTTTACAGGCTATTCTAGCGCATTTTAAGGGTAAATGAGTGGTAATGTCTTAATTGAGGTATTATTGAGCTCTTATAAGGGGTGGAATGTCATCCAAATGCAACATAATGTCACTTTTTGTTTTTAATGGGCGGATTCGCCCGAATCTTCTAAAAAGCCGATGGATAGGGCGTTTCAGCGCAGCCACCCGTTAATGCTTCGTGGTACTTTTTAATCTGAGCCCCCTACCTTGAACAAATACTCGTCCACCTCCATCGTCGTTACCTTATTATAATATTTGTACATGACGGCTTTTGAATCCCCTTCCTGGGCATATGGAAATTTCTGAGCCAGGAACTGGGGCAGATAATTCTCCGGAGCATCCGAAGTGCTGAAGTTATCATGACTGCCCGGGCTTCCCATAGCGTCATAATCGGCAGGAGCCACTACAACCAATCTGCTATCTTCTTTAACCTTCCAATCCGTTCCGTCAAACTGATACAATGCATTATAAGGCTTTTCATTCGTCGGAGCCAATACAGCCGATGAAATACTTACATTATCGAGCTGAACAGTAGTGGTTTTCGCCTTGGGCCCCTCGCCTACATAGCGGAACGCAACATAAACGCTTTTACCATTGTATGCCTCCAGACCGGCTTTCCCTACATTCACAAAATTATCGTTGTAGCCGTTGGCAGGCCCTTCAGGGAAAGTGAACTGGTCTTTCACGCTAGTCCACTGTGCCATATCAATCGAACCATTTCCCGCATATGTATCGGAAACCAATACATCCAGACAATCTGCATTATAGTATCCGAACTTTATGTCGAAAGACAGTCCGGCATCTTTGCTCGTCACTGCTACTGCCGGAGAAATGAACCAAGTATCCACTTCACCCTCAAAATTGTTGGCCGAGAATTGTGCATAACCATTATTGCTATAGATCTTTCCCTGCCATTTTTTATCACCTTTCAATGTCACCTGCTCCCAGCCTTCCAATACGATATCTTTGTCTTTTTCAACCGTTTCAAAGTCCTGAGAGTACAAATCCTCACCTGTAAATTCAGGGTCAACATCGTCATATTTGTAATCCACCAGCACAAGATCACCTTTTGCCGCATCCTTATACTGACCGGCCAGCCACCCGGGCAATACGGTAGCTGGAGCATGTGCCGGAGCCAGGAACTTCACGGGAGAGCCTTCGCCCCACAGGGCCTCATAATCCTTATCACCCAAAGAAGTATTAGTTACTGTCCTATACTCCAGTACGTAATCGGAAGGAGTATTCTGATAGTTATAGGTCACTCCTACCGAAGAACCTTTCCCCCATGAAGGCAGCATCTTCGCGATGATGGAAGGAACATACTTCTCAGCCGATGCAAACTCGTTCAGAGCCTTATCCGTCTTGACGGCATTCGCCAAGGCTTTTTCAGCATCCGAAGTGGCAGCCTTCGCCGCTGCAGAGCTGATCGTTTCGTAATCGGCATCAGTCAGTACATATTCCGCCATCGTCTGGGTGTTCGTTGTACCTTCCGCATCGATTTCATTATAAATATCGTCCATGGGATCACATGCCGCAGCAAAGAATCCCAACAAAGACCATGCAATTAAATTATATTTTAACTTCATATTTATTGACTATTTTAGAGATTAAAAGATTACTTTAAAACCGGCAGACCATGTAGTACCGAAGCCGTAATATACCAATGCAGTTTTCCAGTCATGGTTCGTACCGTCCTTAGCATCGGCTATATATTCCGTATTAGTCAAATTATATACATTACTGTATACGATGGCACGGATATCTTTGGTAATATTGAAACGATAGTTCATGCCCAAATCAATCGTACCATAATCTGGCAACTTCCAGGAGTCAATACCGGCATCCGCTTCATTCACCCGGTTCTGAGGATCGAAGTCTGCATAGTTCTTGCCGAAGAAGTTGTAGTCGGCCGAGATTTTAAATCCTTTGAACGGTTCCCAAGAAGCGCTCAATGCGGAAGTGAGCTGTGCGGAGTTACCCACATGGACATCTTTCAGATAAGCGTCGTATGTTCCGATAGGATTATTCGCTTCATCATACATAGTGAAATGAATATCATCTTTCCATTTCCAATCGCCTAAAGAGAACATACCTTTCAATTCAAAGGACTTGACAGGACGGTAAGTCGCTTCCAGTTCCACACCCATGTGGACTGCGTCCAAGCCTGTAAGGTTGGCATATTCCTGACCGATCTTACGGCGCAAGGACTTATCCATCCATTGAGTGTAATAACCATTCAATGCAATATTGACCTGTTCCGTGCTAAATCCATAACCCAATTCGAACGTAGTAATCTTTTCGTAGGGTACATCCTTTTCGGGAGCTGCCGTATTGCTTGCAAAGACAGAGTTGAAGAAAGGCGCGCGGGTAAAATATCCTGCATTGACAAATACATTGTGGTTGTCATTGAACTTATAGTTAAAACCACCCTTCACGCTCCAAGGCAGAAAATTCTGAAGGCTGGACACTCTGTCCAGTTTATCCGCACCCGTGGCAGAGTATCTTGAATCCGTACCACCACGGTCATCATATCTATAAGCCTCTTCAGTCAATGATGCCGACAGGAATCCCGACCACTTGTCGGTATTATATTCAGCCTGTGCAAAAACACCACCCCAGAATATCTCTCCAATGCTATAGTAATTGAACTTGTCACCCACTTTCAGCAACTGGTTCTTGGTTTGGAATGCCAGCGGCGAGGTCTGCAGATAGAACTCACCACCCAGCAAATCATCAATTTCCTCTGTATGATACCCTTTATAGTAACGTAAGTCAATACCTCCCGTAAGAGTCAGGTTCTCAGTCAGATGATTCTTATAGGAACTCAGCATGCCATACCAGTCATGGTCATTGACAGCATTGGTAAAGATCACCTGCGACCCGTTCTGAGAAGCCGCATTGGCAGCCATAGCACGCTCGTAGTCGAACAAACCGTCCGGAGTCATCATCGCACCGTCTTTAGGGCGGCCGGTGTTGTTATCAATAGTCAACCAATTGCTCATCGCGCCACGGGCACGGCGTCCGCCACCTGTAGCCATTGAGCCGTATAGAGAAGTGGTCAGTGTCGATTTCTCGTCGATAGTCCAGTAATGATTCAAAGAAACCTGGGGCTTATGATAATAATTATAGCCGTAACCGCTACCTACCGCTTCACCGTTGATATAACCATATCCGTTATTGAAACGTCCGCCATCGGGACTATTCTTGTAATCCTCGATATAGTGCATGGTCGAGCGCTGGTTGTGCCACTGAGGAGCTCCAAAAGCTGTCAATGACAATTTATGATGATCGTTGATTACCTTCGAGATATTTCCAAAATAAGTCCATCCTTCATAATTGGTACCTTTCACGTAACCATCTCCCGTATTCAGCGACCCCATGAATGTAATAGCCCATCCGTTGTCCATCAATCCGGTAGAGAAAGAAACCGAATACTTGCGGAAACCGTCGTTACCGATACCGAAATAAGCTGATCCGCCTTTCTGGGCTTCGGTACTTTTAGTAACCATATTCATGGTTCCTCCCACAGAAGAAATACCTAAAGCTGACGCACCCAAACCACGCTGTACCTGGATAAACTGGCTCACATCAGACAAACCGGACCAGTTAGACCAATAAACCTTACCGTTTTCCATGCCGTTGATGGGCACACCATTGATCAGCACGCCTAGGTTGGACGAATCAAAACCACGCATATTGATACGGGAATCACCATAGCCACCACTTTCACGGGTTACATACACCGAAGGAACTGATTTCAGCAATTCGGGGAATTCCAAATTACCTATTTTCTCCTCTATCTTGGCCAGTTTCACGTTAGAAATAGGAATAGGAGTCTGACGGTCGCTCTTTATAATAGAGGCAATAACACTGACCTCACCCAAACCAATAGCATCTGGAGACATCTTGACCTCACCCAAGTCTATCGTATTGCTTCCTTTTACTTGATGCGTAATTTCGTTGTACCCCAAGTACTTGAATATAAGAGTAGCCTTGGAAGAGGTAAGTTTCAACACAAAGTTACCGTCAATATCCGTTACAGTACCCAGTGTCGTACCGCTAACCGATACAGTGGCCCCAATCAATGGCTCATTGTTCTCGGCATCTACTACTTTACCTTTTACTGTTCCTTGCGCAACAGCCGTAGCAGTGAAACAGATTGTCAGAACTGCCAACAGGAGGAAATGCTTTAGATGATTTCTCATAATTTTGTCTTTGATTTAAATTAATTAGTTAGTATTTCATTCCCAATAGGAAAGACAAAGATAAAACTTTAATTCATATAAATTGCATTTATATTAGACTATTTAAACGAAAAGGGTACTTTTTAGGCGGAATATGACAATTATGTTAAGAAAAGAACAAAAAGCCGCCTCAAAAGAGGGGAAAACTGTCCGGAAATTCCAGAGCAACTGCCACATATTACTGTAGAAAGAAGGGCAAATGGAAACCGCCGGAACTATTTTCAGCATACCTTATTCCCAAAGCCGTATCCACTGATCCGGACAAATCCGGCCCGCCCCTACGACAAAACGACAGGTCACTTTCATTCAGGCTCTCTCACTTTCAAAATGACAGAGCAAAAAGAAAACGAAAGAATGTGCATACAAAAAGAGGCGCACCTTCATGGGTACGCCTCTCTATCCTGTTCCTGTATTGTCTGATACAGGCTATTTCATTTAGTTAAAGATATAACGGACACTGAACTGTATGGAATACGTAGAATTGAAACTGTTCAGATTGGAATACGTATCAGTCAGTTTCTTTCCTCCGTTCTTCTGGAACTGGTAAGCGCCGCCCTTATAGCTCAACAAGGAAGTATTGTTCACCGTCTTATAAATTCCCCAGTCGCTGTTCAGCAAGTTCAGGAAGTTCTTGATATCCACTCCGAACTGCAAGGTATTGCGCTTGCCCCCTACATTGAGGAAGAAATCCTGATTGAACTTCAAATCCAGCTGATGATGCCAGGGCATGATGGCTCCTCCGCGTTCGGCATACTTGCCTTTACGGCCTTTCAGATAACTGTCCTCATTAATGTAAGCCCAGAAATCATCGCGCTGCTCCTTGGCGGAATAAGTCACCTCACCCGTCTTGCTGTCAGTATAATCGGCAAAGTTCCACTTATCCAGCGCCTCGCGGGATGCCGGAATGTACAGCAAGTTGTTTGAGCCGTAATCGCCTACAATATTTCCGGTGAATGTATAGGAATAACGGGCGGCGGAATATCCTCCGGCATAGCCCATGTTCATACCCTCATAAATCAAAGACAAGGAGGAAGCGAAATTCTTGGCGTATTTAATACGGTAAGCGGCGGAAGCCAGCACACGGTTGGGCGATACATACGTACCATAGCCGGTCTCCGTGTCATTATTTCCGTTGACAGAGTAACGGTTGTTGTAATAAGCCGAGTTCACCTGGTCGCCGATGCCGTCGCCATACGACTTGGCATAAGAACGGGTGTAGGAAGCGGAAAGATGCAGGCCGAAATCAAATGTCTTGGCCAGTGAGGCGGTGAGTGAGTAATAATAAGCGCTGTTTCCCGCATTGGTGATATAATAAGCGTCCGTCTTGTTCGAATTGGAGTACTCAAACATTCTGCGGACATCACCCGGAGCTATCTCCTGCTCTCCTTTAAACTTACGTCCCAAATTAGTCACTGTAGCCGGATTGAACTCTTTGCTGAAAATACCTTCCAACGTAAAGTCAATGTCTCCGGGAAGTTTTGCATCAAAAGCCAATGATGACTTCCAGGTGGCATTCATCTTCAAGTCGCGGTCAATGATGGTGGCTCCGGAAGGTGCGGCAGGATCGGTAGCCGCCGGAAGGTTCAAGTTAGGATCTTTCAACATATCAGCCACGCTGGTGTGGAAACTCGGTTGTCCGTACTTAGCGTCCTTCTGCTCGTTATAATAATAGGTGCTTTGTCCGCAATTGGCATTACCTACTGCCGAAACCAGCCATACGAACGGCAGACGGCCGATGAAGTAACCGCTACCGCCGCGCAATACATACTTACGCTCGCCTGTAAGGTCCCAGTTGAAGCCGATACGGGGGGAGGCGGTCAGCTGGTAGGATGAAGGCAACTGGTCTGTGGCGTAATGATATCCGTCAAAGTCAATCTGTGCGAAATTCTTGTTATAGTTGTTCTTCAGCTCCGGATAAATGGGCAGTTCGAAACGCACCCCGGCAGTCAGTCTGAAGTTGTCTGTGATATTCATCTGGTCCTGCAGATAGAAAGAAAGCTGCTGGTACTTCATGTTCGCCAGGAACTGGGAACCGTCCCCGGTGTTGGAATAAGTGACACCGAAAGCAGCCGGAGCTCTGTTGTTCACAAAATCATCCCAAGAGGAATAGACATAATAACCGCTACCCGCCTGCATGAATCCGTTCACTGCCTTATTGGACTCAAACTGGATACCGCCCATAAAGTTATGGATACCGCTGGAGAAATTGAATTCATCGGTAATGACAAAGGTCTTCACCTGGCGCAAGTTCCCTTCTGTAAAGGGGTCCGGACCGAATGAGGCGTACAGCGAGCCTTGGTCAAGGATGTCCACCGTAGGGAATGTCCCCCCTTCGTATGTACGCGGTTCGTTCTGATAAGAATAAGTGAAACGCAGGGCGTTATTGATAGCCCCCCATTTTGAATTCCATTCGGAAGCGATGGAGGTGAAGTTCTGTTCCTGCATATAGCGTGAGCTTTCAAAGTACAGACCGGTGTTTGCTGTACGGCCCGAACTGCTCTTGCCCGCACTGCCGTCTACTCCACCCGGATAGATGATTGAATCCTTAAACGGAGTGGTGGAAGAGGAAGGGTTAGAGGAATACTTGGAATGGGTATGGGTGAAACGGAAATTAATCTTGTTGTTGTTGTTGATGTTCCAGTCCAGACGGCCCATGATCTTGTAAGAAGGGGTTTCCAAAGAGTATCCTTGATAACGTCCCGGATTGTAGTTGTATTTTTCCGACAGGTATTGGCTGATGTTGTTCATCCCCACAAAGGTACGGCCGCCTACCGTTGTGGTGTTCTCGAACGGACGGTGCACGATGCCGTTGGTGCTCCATTCGTCATTGGCGCCGCTACGCGCTATGCCCGACGGACCTGCCTGCACATTATCCTGATATTCGCCGTTCACGAAGAAGAATAACTTGTTTTTAATGATCGCACCTCCCAAAGAAGCTCCGTAGGTGGTACTGTGGTCACGGTTGCGGGTCAGCTCATAGTCCTCTACCTTATTACCGGTAAGGTGGGTATTGGAAGTATACATATAGGCTGTACCTTTGAACTCATTCGTACCACTCTTTGTCACGGCGTTGATGGCACCTCCTGTAAACCCGCTCTGACGGACATCAAAGGGAGTGGTGGAAACGGAAATCTGTTCCAATGCATCCAGAGAGATAGGCGAACCGCCTGCCGGCAAGTTCGAGCCGATACCGAAGGCATTATTGAAAGCGGCTCCGTCCACAGTGACATAAGACTGGCGGTAGTTACCTCCACCCACTGAGAAACCGCTACCGATATTGGCTCCCTGAGGGGTCAGGCGCATGATATCGTTCATGCTGCGGCTCACCGTAGGCACTTCCGACATTCTGGCCGCATCGACATTGGTCACCGCTCCGGCGCGGTCAGACTTCATATTGCTGCTCTTGGAAGCGGTTATCACTACTTCATCCAGCAGTTCGGTAGACTCCTTCAAGTTCGCATCCAATACGTAATTCTCTCCCAACTGGAGATTGATGCTCTTGTAAACCACTGATTGATAACCTACATAAGAAACTTCTACTTTGTAAGGGCCGCCGGCACGCATGCCCTGGATGGAATAACGGCCGTCCACATTGGTAATGGCCCCATAATGGGTGCCGGACGGCTCATGAATAGCCTGAATCGTCGCGCCGATAATGGCTTCATTGCTTTGATCGACCACCTTTCCACTCATTGACGAGGTAGTGACCTGAGCGTTAACAGTAGCAGCGATTACCAACATAACCACCGCAAAAAAAGATCGCATTCTTTTTACCATAAACTTTTTATTAATTAATATTATAATTAATGTCTTAAAAGACGTTGCAAAGATAGCTAATAGAAACGATATACAAACTACAAATCGGTTACAATTTACAGTGACTGGTCTGGTTTCTTCCGCTATCCGCGCCCCAGAGAGAGTACACAACCCAAGAGGGTTCAAAACTTAATTAGAGGTTTTGATTTGAAACTTGAACCTCCTTAAAGGCAAAAAAAAGAGTCGTATCATTACTCAAAACGGAGCTTGATACGACTCTTTCAGGTCTTGTAATTACAATCTGTTACTTTTCGGAATGGTCATTTTAGTTTGGACCTTATCAGGACAGGGAGGCCCCCATCAGTCTTCCATCAGCTTGCGGTAGCGCACCCGTTTCGGCTCCTCATTGCCCAAACGCTTCATCTTGTTCTCTTCGTATTCCGAATAAGATCCTTCAAAGAAGAATACCTCGCTGTTTCCTTCGAAAGCCAGGATATGGGTACAGATACGGTCCAGGAACCAACGGTCGTGGCTGATCACCACCGCACAACCTGCAAAATCGTCCAGACCTTCCTCCAGCGCGCGCAGCGTGTTCACGTCAATATCATTGGTAGGCTCGTCCAGCAGCAGCACG
>OMFM01000088.1_pt1 | contig 48166 bp, 38 predicted proteins | sample 1645661 | NCBI WGS metagenome assembly OMFM01 (sample SAMEA103958128, study PRJEB25191) | human gut metagenome | reverse complement strand
CCGCGAGGATGCACACTGCGGCGTATAAGGTAGATGTCGCAAGCGACCGCCGCAGGTGCGAGAATGTGCCAAGGCACATTCTTTGTTCTTTCTCACACTTTGGATTAGTGAGAAAAAAGAAAAAAAGGAGCAATTATTATGAATGAAGATTTTATGAAAGAAAAACCGATTTTACCACTGCTGACTACCATGGCACTTCCTATGGTTATCTCCATGCTGGTAAATTCTCTTTATAATATTATAGACAGTCTGTTTGTGGCTAAAATCAGTGAAGATGCCATGACTGCCCTTTCCCTGGTCTATCCGGTGCAGAATTTTATCAATGCTGTGGCAATTGGATTTGGTGTCGGAATTAATGCTTTAATTTCTTTTCACCTTGGTGCAAAAGAAGGGGAAAAAGCCAATATTGCTGCCACCCATGGATTCTTCTTTTCTATTTTGCATGGTGTCATTTTAACGATTGGAAGCATTGCCCTGATTCCTACGTTTTTAAGCCGCTTTACCACCGACAGCAATGTTCTTAAGTCAGGTGTAGAATATGCAAATATTGTATTTGTATTCAGTATCATTATTATGATGAATTTAACCTTTGAAAAGGTCTTTCAGTCTGTCGGCAGAATGAATGTCTCCATGATTGGACTGATGCTAGGCTGTATTGCCAATATCATTTTAGACCCGCTTTTGATTTTCGGAATTGGCTTCTTCCCGAAAATGGGAATGCGCGGAGCTGCCCTTGCCACCGGTATCGGACAGCTGCTGACTCTTATTTTTTATCTCTTTGCCTATTTTCTGCGCCCAATCAGTGTACGGATTAGTCGAAAATATCTTATCCGGGACAAACATCTTGATTTGAAATTATATGGTATCGGCATTCCTGCCATCTTAAATCTGGCTCTGCCGTCCTTACTGATCTCATTTTTAAACGGACTCCTTGCCGCATATGACCAGTGTTATGTGGTAGTCGTCGGAATCTATTACAAACTGCAGACCTTCCTCTACCTTCCTGCCAATGGAATTATCCAGGGGATGCGTCCGCTGGTGGGCTTCAATTACGGTGCCGGTGAAATCAAGCGTGTGAAGAAAATCTATCATCTTACCCTCTGTATGAACGGTGTCATTATGCTTCTTGGTATGATTATCTGCTTTACTGCATCACCTTACCTTATCGGAATGTTTACAGACAATGCCACCACAATTTCCGTGGGAAGCAATGCCCTTCGGATTATCTGCTGTGGTTTCCTGATTTCCACCGTATCCATTACTGCCTCCGGTGCTTTGGAAGGGCTTTCAAAGGGCGGACAGTCCTTAATTATTTCACTGCTCCGTTATATCCTTTTTATCATTCCGCTTGCATTTGTTCTCTGTAAAGCCTTTGGTCCACAGTGCGTATTCCATGCTTTCTGGATTACGGAAATTCTCACTGCCGCAATTGCAGCCCTGCTGATGAAATCAAGCCTCCGGCTTCCGGGCACACAGGCATAAAATACATTAGAGAAAGCTGCCAGCAAAATTTTGCTGACAGCTTTCTCTATGCTATTTCTTATTCATATATAATTGTTACGCCGGAAAATGATGCATCCAGATAAATCGTTGCCTGTGGCTGCTGCATCATCGCATTATCAAAATACACTTTCATGCTGTCAAAGCCTATGGACAAAAGCAGTGCTGCGCCAAGTATCGGCCATGGTGTATGTCACTCATTATACACAAACACATTTTTCTGTAAATGCCTTTGGAATAAGTGGTAAGAAATACGAACCAAGTGGTAATTATTTCCGTTCTTTTTCTTCTTTCAGACGCTTCTCAATTGCTTCTACCACCGTACGAAGCACTTTAATTCTGGCATAATACTTGCAGTCTGCCTCTACTAAAATCCATGGTGCATAAGTGGTAGAGGTACGAATCAGCATTTCATCCACTGCCTTTTCGTAAGCATCCCATTTCTCACGGTTGCGCCAGTCCTCATCGGTAATCTTCCACTGCTTTGCCGGGTTTTCCATACGCTCCTTAAAACGACGCTCCTGCTCATCCTTATCAATGTGCATCCAGAATTTTAAAACAATGGTTCCATGATGCGCCAGCTGCTCTTCCATTTCGTTCATCTCATGGTAAGCACGCTTCCATTCCTCTTCCTGACAGAAGCCTTCGATTCTCTCAACCATAACGCGGCCATACCAGGAACGGTCAAATATTGCCACATGACCATCCTTTGGAAACTGTTTCCAGAAACGCCACAGATAATGATGTGTTTTTTCTGCATCATTGGGTGCTGCCACCGGATTTACCTGATACCCCCTTGGATCCAATGCCTGGGTCAGCCGTTTGATGGCTCCGCCTTTTCCACCGGCATCCCAGCCTTCAAATGCCAGCACCACCGGAATCCGGTATTTATAAAGTTCATTATGAAGCTCGGAAAGTCTTGCCTGAAGACGTGCAAGTTCTTTTTTGTACTCCTCTTTTTCCATCTTCTTTGAAAGGTCAACTCCAGCCAGTACGGAGCTCTTAAGTACCTGCTCCTTTTGTGATGCGGCTCCTGCTTCCTGCAAAGTATCCTTTTCCTGTTTTATTTCCTGCGCCTTTGTTTTCTCCTGCTCCCTCTTCTCCTGTTCGGCTTTCTTATCTGCGATTGCCTGCTCCAACACAGAAACTACGATTTCCGTCATCTTTGCTGCTGCATATTCCCGGTCGGTACATTCTAAAATATGCCACGGTGCATATTCAGAATCCGTCTTTTCCAGCATTTCTTCATTCATGGCAAGATATTCTTCATAATGCTTATTTCTCGCCAAATCGTCCTTTGTTACCCGCCATGCAGTCTTCTTATCTTCCAGAAGCTTATCAAAACGCTTCTTCTGCTCCTTCTTTGACACATCTGCAAACAATTTGATAATTACCATGCCATCATCCGTCAGCTGTTTTTCAAAGGAACAGATTTCTCCGAACGCATAATCAAGCTGCTCCTTTGTGGTCACACCGTCAAAGCGGTCCACCAACACTCTCCGGTACCAGCTTCTGTCAAAAATTGCAATTCTTCCCTGGGATGGAATCTTCGTCCAGAAACGCCACAGGAACGGATGCATTTTCTCTTCCTTGGTCTCCACTGCAGTAGCATAAACGGAAAATCCCCTTGGGTCTAAAGGCTCAATGATTTTATTAATCAATGTTCCTTTTCCTGCTGCACCAAATCCCTCAAATACAATCATGACCGGAATCTTCTGTTCCTTACAGGCTCTCTGCAGATAGGATAACTTTGGCTGCAAATCGTCCATCCACTCCTTATATTCCTTTTTCCCCATCTTCCGGTTTAAATCTACCTTCTCTAACATCGCATGTCCTCCTTCGCTTATAACTCCACAATATGTTGCATTTTTATATATAGAAATAGTATAATATTTTTCTTGAAGAATATCCAGTCTAATGGGTATAATGAAACAAATATGTGATTGCGAAAAGAAATTATTATTTCAAAAGGCTGTATTCGAAGTACCGGTGGCTTTGACATGAAATACCGCAGTTCTAAGCTGCATATTTTTCTTTTCGTGATAGAAAGCAGTCTTTCCAATGTTTGACAAGATGCCGGTACTGTCCGCCGGAGTACGGATGCCTTTTAATAGCTGTTAGGGGCACTTGGAATTTCGTCCGGCACCCGGCAACGCTGGCACAGGGAAGTGCCAGCGAGGCACATATGAACATGGATGTGAATTTGTGCCGGTTGCCGGACCTTACAAAATATGTCTCGAAATTCTTAGTGCCCCTTGCAGTTATTATGTGGCATCCGCACCCGGCGGACAGTGACGGCATCCGGTCAAAGCAACGGAAAGACAGTTTACCATCAAGAAAAATATGCAGCTAAGAATTGCTGGCATTTCACTTCACATAAGCCACCAATTCTTCGAATACAGATCTTTTTTAAATAAAACACTGCTTTTTCGCAATCACCGATATGTATCAATAAAAAGGAGACTCACTATGAAATTTATTTCCTGGAATGTAAATGGCTTACGTGCCTGTGTCAATAAAGGATTTTTAGATTTCTTCCATGAAATCAATGCAGATGCATTCTGTATTCAGGAGACTAAACTGCAGGAAGGACAGATTGACCTTTCCCTTCCGGGCTATTACCAGTACTGGAATTATGCGAAGAAAAAAGGCTATTCCGGCACTGCCATCTTTACCAAAAAGGAACCTCTTTCTGTAAGCTATGGCATTGGCATCCCGGAGCATGATGAAGAAGGACGTGTTATCACATTAGAATATGAAAACTACTATCTCATCACCTGCTACACGCCAAACTCCCAGAACGAACTGGCAAGGCTTTCCTACCGTATGGAATGGGAAGATGCTTTTTTACAGTATTTAAAGGGATTAGAAGAAAAGAAACCGGTTATTTTCTGCGGTGACCTGAATGTTGCCCACAAAGAAATTGATTTGAAGAATCCGAAAACCAACCGTAAAAATGCCGGTTTTACAGATGAAGAACGGGAAAAATTCTCTGTTCTTTTAGAGAATGGTTTTATCGATACCTTCCGTTATTTCTACCCGGAACAGGAAGGCATCTACTCCTGGTGGTCCTACCGTTTCCACGCAAGGGAAAAGAATGCCGGATGGCGCATTGATTATTTTCTGGTTTCCCAGTCCTTAAAAGAGAAGTTAAAGGGAGCTGCCATTCATACGGAAGTCCTCGGTTCCGACCATTGTCCGGTGGAACTGGAGATAGACTGCTAAACTTAAAATGGGTAAAAAGCTTTCCTTCCATCAGCTTTTTACCCATTCTTTTATTTCTACAGATACTTCTTTTCAAAGTCCTCTGCACGCATTGGCTTGCCATAATAATAACCCTGAATATACTGCACCTTCATGCTGCGGAGCTTCTCCACCTGTTCTGTTTCCTCTACCCCCTCTACACAAATCCGTACTCCGATGGTTTCTGCCAGTTCTGATACCATCTTTACAAAGGCCTCTGCATACTCATCTTTTCCAATGTCAATGATAAAGCAGCGGTCTATCTTGATAATGTCAATCGGCAGCTCACGGATATGGTTCAAGGAAGAATAACCTGTTCCAAAATCGTCCAGTGCAACCTTTACGCCAAGGCTCTTGATATCCGAAAGAATCTTCTTCATACGCTTCATATCGTTGATTGCAAGGCTCTCTGTTACTTCAAGGGTAAGATTTGCCGGATCCATCTTTGTCTCTTCCAACACTTCCCTGACTTTTTCTTTCATATCATTCTGTAAAAGCTGTACCACCGAAAGATTTACATTGACATGATACTCCGGATGTCCCATGTCATTCCAGTATTTACAACGGTGGCAGGCTTCTTTCAATGCAAAGCTTCCGATTGGATTGATAAGGCCTAAATATTCTGCCAGTGGAATAAATTCAGACGGGGAAATCATCCCCATTGCCTCGGAATTCCAACGGATAAGTGCCTCGGCTCCACTACATGGGTCTCCCGGTTTGGAAATATCCACAATCGGCTGATAATACACCTCAAATTCCTGGCAGGAATTTGTAGTGGCATAACGCATATTCTTCTCTAAATCAAGCCGCTTAAAGGAGGTCGCCTCTACATTTTCATCATAGAATTCTATACGGTTTTTGCCACCCTTTTTTGCTTCGTATAAAGCAATATCTGCTTTTTTGATTAATTCCTGTACATTGTCTCCGTCATCCGGGAAACATACCACCCCCATACTCATGGTACAGTAATAATCTCCACCTTTTAAGAACCACGGCTTGGAGAAAATATTCCTAATCTCTGTTAAAATCTCATCCAGACGCTGATATTCTTCCTGATTAATAATGATAATAAACTCATCACCACCCATGCGGTAGCAGGTAGATTCCAGTCCGGCCACTCCCTGCAGGCTTCTTGAAATTGTCTGCAGTAGAATATCCCCATACTGATGTCCCAGACCATCATTAATATGCTTAAAGTCATCCAGGTCAATATAGCAGAGTGCTCCCTTGCCACCTTGTTCCCTGGCTCTCTGGATATAGATTTCCACATCATGCTCACAACGCATTCTGTTATAAAGTCCCGTCAGGAAATCATTATTCGCCTGACGTTCAATCTTCTGCTGATAAAGCTTTTTATCCGTCACATCATAAACCGTCAGCAGCATAACCATTCTGCCATCCACCCAGTTAATCTGGGTATGATAAATATCAAAATACCGGTTATCCTCTTTGGAATAATATTCTACAAAATTACCGTTTCCATAACGTTTATTACCGGAACGGAAAATCTCATCCTGCTGCTTTTCAAACCGGTCATCTGCAAATAACCTGCGAAACTGCTGGTTCGTATAAAGAATCTTCTCCGAAAGCATATCCCTTACACAGATTCCACAGCCTACATTTTCAAGGATTGCCTCTAAGGATGCATAAGAACTTGCCAGCGAATTCTTTGTAATCCGCTTAATCAAAATACTCTGCACAATCTGTTTTACTTCATTTAAAAATTTAATATCGGAAACATCCCAGATACGGCGTTTCCGCAGTTCAAAGAAGCATAAATACATGGCAGCTTCCCCGTTAATCTCTATTGGCAGGCTGATTGCCGCCTGAATATTCCATTTTTCAAAAAACTGTGCAAATGCGGGCGGCAGTAAGGAATCTGCTGAAATCATATAAGGCTTGCCATTGGTAAAAGGAAATTCTGAAGTGGAAATGCCCTGGCATTTTGCAATCAATGCATCCTCTTTCTCCAGACAGCATTCACTTATCATATCCGCAGTCTCGCCATCCCGGTTAATACGGAGCAATGCTGCATTACTGATTTTCAGATAATTGCATACATCTGTCAGAATTTCGTCTGCAATTTTGGAAAAGCCATTTTCACTCTCCAGCATTTTCACGATAGAAGTCATGACCTCTGTACGCTGTAATTCTGTCTTAATCTGCTCCTGGATTTCCCTGTTTTTGGCAAATGCTTCCTGTGCCAGAAGCTCATCCAACTTTGTAGCAAAATACTGTTTGGATATATAGGTTAAAAAATCAAGTGAATTGTAATACTGCTTTGTCGTAGTCTTCTGGATATTCTCCGGAATCTCCTGTTCTGGTGCGGCTATATCAGAAAGCACACCAATGACAATCCAGATTGCTGCAATCTTACCGCCTACACGGATTGCAACACCGTTCATTTTCAAATAATCCTCTTCCAGAGGTTCTTCCACTACATCTTCCATCTCAGAGGTAATCAGTCTGTTCAGCAGCACAATATGGCGTGCCATACCGACTTTTTCATGAATATAATTCAGTTCTTCCTTGGAACCATATGCCTTGGTCACAACCCCCTGCATCTGGCTTAAGCATACACAATATAAATTATTGCAGGCACAGAAACGGTCCTGTAATCCCTGAAGCACTCTTCCGTCGAGTAATTCCGCTCCAAACATTAACTCATTACTCCCCTGCATGTCCAACTTCTGCTTCATTTTTGTTACCTCTTTTTACCGACTATAAATAAATAAAAACCTTCTTTTTCCCGAATACAGAACTCGTCTATCAGACGATATTCCATATGTCTCCGCAGCTGTTTCTTTACAAAGCCGCCCTCATTGGAATATAAAATCATATAACCACCATTTTTCAGGAATTTTCCTGCACAATCAAAGAACTGACTGTAAAAGGCATCCTGTTCTTCTCTTGTTTTTTTCCCTCGCAATGGCATATTGGAAATGATTTCATCAAAAAGGTATTTATGTGTAAAATCAAAAAAATCACGATTAATATAATTAATCTGCCTTCCTGCCGCTTTGGCATTCTCTCTTGCCTTTATCACAGCCTCTCCGAAAATATCCAATCCGTACATATCTCCCGCCGGCACCAGAAGGTCACGCTCCATTAACATGGTACCAACTCCGCAGCACGGATCTAATACCTGTGCGCCCTTTTTCAGATAAGGTTCTGCCAGCCTCATAAATAATGCTGCATTTGCCGGATGGATGGATGCTGCAACTGCCTCCTTCCGGTAAGAAAATCTCCGCATTGGAATCGTAAATAATTTACAGGATGGATATAATGTGCCATCCGCATTCTTCGTAAGCCGCAATTCTATTTCATAGTCATCTACCGTATTCAACAGCTGATGTCCGGTTAAACCTTCTAATGCCGCTGCCGCTTTCCGGATAAAGCTGCCTTTTTCTTCCGGTGCAATGCCCCTTACTTCCATGCGGAAGCGAAATGGTGGATTGCCCTCATGCAGCCTGTTTAATAACTCCATCAGATTTGATTTTGCATATGCCTCTGCTACCGCTTCCGGTTCTGCGGCAATCCGGTGTCCCCCGGACAACAGCAGCAGCATCTCCCGGAAAGTACGAATCTTTATCACATCCCTAAGATGTGTTGTCTTTACTTTTACACCTGCCGGAACCAGCACCGGACGATCTTTTTTTATCTGTTCTGCCGTAATCTCACGATATGCAGGATTGGTTGTCAGAAGCACTTCTACCTCTTCTTCATATCCAGTAAAACGATGCTTCTTATTCTGGTTCAGCCCACCTAACAATTTATCCAGAGCATGCAGTTCTTCCGTTCTGTGCTTCTTTTCATTTTCTGCCGGGACTTCTGTTAACAGTTCCTTGTAACGTTTCTTAAATGCGTCCTGATAATTCTCTATATCAAGTCCATTCATTGCAGTAAGATAAGAACTTTTCACAAAGCGGGTATTCTCCCTCTGGTATGCATCAAACAGTGCTTTTGCCGCCCCTGATTCATTTGTCTCACCCAGAATAAGTGCTGCATTTTTCCGGATTTTAGCATCTTCAGAACTCAAAAAAGCATACAAAACCGGATGCGTTGCATGGTATTCTTTCCATTCCTTCAATGCATCCTGATTTTTTATGCTTTTCTTTAATTCTATCAGATTTTCACGTATATTCGTCTCTTCGGCCAGTGCCTTACAAATCTCTTCTAACATGTTTTTCCTTCTTACAACCAGTGGACTTGTCGTCTCACCACTATCAATGATTTAATATTACTTGAAATCAGAAGATTTGGCAAGACTTACTACTTGTCATTTTTTAGATTTTCCGGGTCAACTCCATTCTTTTCTATATAATCTGCCACATCCACCTTAAACTGCTTCCAGGCATCCTCATGTTCCACATAATATTTCGGACAGTTTTTTCCGGTTACGTCATAATGACGGATGACATCATCCATGGTCAGATCATATCTGCCACAAAGCCATGCCACCAGATGCACTAATGTCTGGTAGGTGGCATCGTTGAATCTTCCGGTATCGTCCGGGATACAGCATTCGATGGAAATCGTATCATTGTTCCTGTCATTGGATGCATAGGAAATCTCTTTGCATGGGATGCATTGAATCAGTTCACCATCCAGTCCGATGACAAAATGACTGCTGGCATGTGTTTCATGGCTGTCCTTTAAGCCTTCAAAATAATCACGGTTCTGCTGTGCTGTGGTTCCCGGATTTGCAGTATAATGCACCACAATGCCATTTACCTGATCAATGGCAAGTCCCGGTCTGGAATAATCATTTATCGTAAGAAGCTGCACATCATAATCCGGCGGATTCTCTACCACTTTGGTAATGCCTGCCGGTGCATCTGCTGCCAAATGTTTTTCCCTTGTCCATCGGAACAATTTTCCTCCTAATACAAATATGAAAATTACTACAAGAACAATTCCTAAAAGCAGCAGCATTCTCTGAATCCGTACCTGCTGCTGTCTTCTTCTGCGCCGGTATTCTGCTGCTGTATGTGGTTTCCCATATGTATATTTTTTTCTTCCTGTTGTTCTCTTTCCTCTTCCGGTCTGTCTCATTTATTTTTATCTGCTCCTGTATGCGTTATCTGTTATTTCATTCCTTATCATCATACACCAAATATTCCTTACATTTTATTAACAAAAACTTAATTTTCTTTTATGGTAATTTTACACAATTTTTTCATATCTTTTTTGTTGACATTTACCAAAGGTAAGTATATAATACAAAACGAACAAAGAGATTTGTTCAGATAATAAATTGCATAAGGAGGGATTTGTATGTTCTTAGAGCAGGATGCAGTGCTGGGTCTTTCCAGATTCGTAGCAAAATACGAAGCATATGTAAGAAAGATGAAAGCACAGAAGAAAGAACCAGTTACCATGTTAGCTTATCTGGTAGAAATGGTTCAGTAGACCAGTTGACCAAACGGCGCTTCATAGCCGCCGCTTTCCGTCACTGGTCTGTTTTTTTGTTCTTTTTTTCTCACTCTTTTGGAAATAACAAAACACAAATGGAATACTGATGATTGCAGTCAGCCCATCTGACAATGCCTGCGCAATCTCCACTCCCGCCAGCCCGAGCCATTCCGGCAGAAGGAAAATCAACGGAAGAAATACAATTCCCTGACGGCACGCCGACAAAAATGCCGCCTTCCCCTGCTGCCCGATTCCCTGAAACAGCATATTACTTAAAATACCTATCGGAATCAGCGGAAGTATCAGACACTGGCTTCGAAAAGTAAAAATGCCGATTTGTGCTGCCATATCTTCTTTTAAAAAAAAGCTCATGGTCATCGGTGCAAAAAGGAATCCTGCCAGACCGATTCCTGCCGCCGCTATGGTGCTGCTCCATAAAGTAAAAATAAATGCCTGCTTTAACTTTTTTTTATTTTCAGCTCCAAACTGATACCCTGCCACCGGCTGAAAACCCTGACCATATCCGATAAAAAGGCTGAAAAATACCATAAATAACCGTCCGTCTACAGACATTGCTGCTACTGCCGCATCTCCATATCCTACCGCCTGCCGGTTTAACAATACGGCTGCCACGCTGGCAAATCCCTGCCTGCAAAGCGACGGCAGACCATTTTTTATAATGCTACCATAGTCCTTTATTTTGAAAAAATTTTTACTTTGTTTCTTTCCATTCAGTTTCATTCTGCCATGCCAGAAACAGCCTCCCAGTACCATCGCTGCCACTGCCTGTCCGATAAATGCCGCTAATGCGGCTCCTTTTACTCCAAGATTTAAGACAAACAGAAACACCGGTGTCAGTATAATATCAAGAATTCCACCGGTTACCATTCCTGCCATGGATGCTTTCGCCCTGCCTTGTGCCCGAAGAAGCGTACCAAGTACCAGTGTCTCTATGGTAAAGGGTGCCGACAGCAATACAAAAAGGGCATATTCCCTAGCATATGGAAGCAGCTCTGTTGTTGCACCGGAAAGCTTCAGCAAAGGTGTCAAAAAAATCAGACCTGCCCCCAGACTTATAAGTCCAAGCAGCAGCCCTGACATAATTGCCGAATTTGCAATCTGCTCTGCCTGCTCTTTTTCTTTCTTTCCAAGGAGCCTTGAAACAAGGCTTCCCGCTCCCATGCCAACAGTATAGCCCACTGCCTGTATCCATGCCACCAGTGCAAATGTAATTCCGACCGCTCCGGTTGCCCTGCTGCCAAGTCTTGTTACAAAGAAGGTATCCACGATACTGTAAGCAGAAATTACCAGCATACTTAGTACCGTAGGTGCCGCCAGTGACAAAATCACACGATGCACCGGTTCTGTTTCCATCCTCTGTTCCAGGCTCTTATTCTCCATGAGTGCCCTCACTGTCTGATGGAACATATTTATATCCGACTCCGTGCACCGTTATGATATAACGCGGCCGTCTGGGATTCTTTTCAATTTTCTTCCGGATACTCTTAATATAAGAATCTATGGTTCTGTCATAGCCATCAAAGGCATCCTCTAACGCATAAGTAATCAACTGGTTTCTGCTATATACCCGGTGGGGAGATTTCACCATGGTATATAAAATTTTATATTCATTAGGTGTCAGATGAATCTTTTTCCTGCCTCTTCTGATACAATGATTGTCTACTTCTAAGATGCAGGCCGTTCCAATTTCAATCTGACTTCCTGCCCGCCTGTCTTCTTCGTATACAATGCGGTAGCCCTCTTCTAAAAGCTGCTGGCAGAGTTCCTGGGGCATCCTTCCTTCTGACTCCTGAATGATAATGGTTCCCTTTGTTCCCATATATCTTCTATCCTTCCTGCTACAATCTTTTCTACTAATTTATAATCTTTTCTATTGTAGTCAGTATCTCCACGGATAAAAATTTTTATTCTCTTTATACAATTCTTCGGATAGAAAGAATCGTCCGGTAGCCTGCATTTGATACTTTAATTCCGGTCTTTGCTGAACTTGCATGCACAATCTGTCCGTTTCCGATATAGATTCCGATATGACCGGAATACCAGATTAAATCTCCCGGCTGTGCCTCTGCCAAAGATGACACTGCGCTTCCGCAGGCTCCCTGCTCACCGGAGGTTCTTGGCAGATTAATTCCAAAATTCCTATATACACTCTGCACGAAGCCGGAACAATCCGCCCCATTTGTAAGACTGGTTCCACCATATACATATGGATTTCCTACAAACTGCAATCCATAATCTGCAATCTGCCTGCCTAAACTGGCATCAGATGCAGACGCCCCTGTTCCGCTGTTTCCGGATGCAGCATTTCCAGATGTTGAAGCTTTAGATGTTGCATTCCCTGCTGTTGTATGATTGGTGCTCTGCTTCGCTGCTGCCTTCTTTTGTGCTGCTGCCTGCTGCTCTGCCGCTTTTCTTCTGGCTTCTGCTTCCTGTGCCGCTCTTCTTGCGGCTTCTTCTCTTGCTAACCGTTCTGCTTCTTCCTGAACAGATTCTGCATGGGGATATTCCGTATAGGTTTCTACATAATCTGCCGCTACATAGCCCTCCCCTTCCTCTGCATCAACTTTTAACCAGCCATCCAGTGTCTCTGTTACCGTTAGTATATCGCCTCCCGGTACCAGTCCTAATACGGCAGCCTCCGTGGATGCTTCCGTACGCACTTTTAAAGTTGTTGTAGTTACCCGGGCAAGCTGTGTGCCAATTTCTTCCGCAAGTGCTCTTGCTTCTTCTCCCACACAGACATATTCTGCACTGACATATCCGCTGACTGAACCGGAAGTAATATAATACCAGCCCTCTTCTGCCGCCTCTATCACACCTACCGTATTACGGTAAAGTTTTCCAAGCACTTCTCCTTCTGTAGACGGTTCTTTTCGAATATTCACATAATTCGGTGCGATTGCAACCGCAAGTTCCGGCTGGTCTGCTGCCGGCATTTCCTCTTCTGCATTTCCAAGTGAAAGTTCTGCCACACCATTTATTTCTGCTTCGCCTGCTGCTTCACCTTCTGCCAGTTCACCAGCTCCTGTCTGTATCTGCTGCAGTGCATACTGCTCAGATAAAATGCGCTGCTCATTCAGTGCCCGGATTACGCCTGCACCGGATGCAGCTGGTGTCTCCATGGCATTGACATTGGTCCATAATGAAGTTGTGGTTGTCAGGATTGCGGCTGCAAGCCATAATTTTTTTACTGTTTTGTATTTCATATCTGTCTCCTTACCTATGTAATCATCAGGTATTGCAGAAGAGATATTTTGTTTTTAATAAATGAATGAAATAGCCGGGTAGGCCGACAAATGCAAAGACCGCATCATGTCTGCAAGGGGCACTAAGAATTTCGGATTGTATTCTTTTTATCCGGCAACCGACGCAAATTCACATCCATGTTCATCTGCGCCTCGCCGGTACTTCCATGTACCGGCGTTGCCTGTTTCCATACGAAATTCCAAGTGCCCCTAACAGCTATGAAAATGCCTTCGCACTTTGCTGGTCTGCCTGGCTATTGTTCATTTTCTAAAATAAATTCAAATAATTTCTCTTCTCGCAATTTCCTATGTAATCATTCGCAAGTTGTTACGAACTTGTTACATCTTATTACATAGATATGGAGATAGTGTGGAGATGGAAAGATTACCTTCGTCAAATACAATTTAGTCAAGTACGATTGACTAAATCATACTTGACTAATTTTCATCACACGGAAATACAATTCCGGCATCCGCTCTTGCCCGGGTCAGTATCCGGCTGACCGCAAGGCTGTGGTCGAGCATTTCGTAGCAGGTTGCAGTGTCCTTTGATGCTATCTCATTTACAAAGGAAACAAACTCTGCATACATCCGGTGTGCATCTCCATTTCCATCATAGGATACCTCTCTTCCATCCCGGTAATGGATGGTCACTGCGCCGCAGACATTACACGGGCTGTTCTGGGCAATGTAGCCTTCGCTTCCTTCAATGCGATATTCCGGCTGTCCCTGACAGTCCTTTGCGCCTATTGCAACTGCCTGAAAGCCGGGATAAGATAAAATTGCAACACCGCTGGTGTCAATTCCTTTTTCCATGTTTGCGGTATAATGCACAGACTGCGGTTCTCCAAACAAGCCTTCTAAATACTGGATATTATATAAGTTTAAATCCATCAAAGCTCCACCTGCCTGCTTTGCATCAAAAACAGGAATGTTTTCTCCATTCTGGAAACGGTCATATTTTCTGGAATATTGGCTGAAATTGCAGACTGCCATTTTAATTTTGCCAATCGTCGGTAACTGCTCTTTGATAAACTGATAGTTCGACTGATACCGTGTGGTAATAGCTTCAAATAAAAATACTCCCTGCTTCTTTGCAAGGGCACAAAGCTCCTCTGCCTGTCTTTCATTGGCTGTCATGGGTTTTTCTACAATAACATGTTTTCCACGAAGAACTGCTTCTTTTGCCATTTCAAAATGTAAAAGATTTGGCACAGCAATATAGACAGTATCAATTTCCGAATCCAGAAGCTTTTCATAATCACTTACAGCAAGCTGCATCTGATACTGTTCTTTTAATTTTTCTGCTTTTGCTTCACTGCGCTTTGTTCCACAAATTCCATAGCAGGAAAGCCCTTTTACCTGCTGCAATACCGGAAGTACTTCTTCTACGATAGTTCCTGTTCCTACGATTCCAAGCTTCATTTCTTTTCTTCCTTTCCACGGATATACGGGTCTCTGTAATAAGATATGACAAGCTGTATACACATCAGGCACCAGATAACCGGCTCACAGATAATTACACCAAAATATTTCAAGATTGGGATAAACAATAGAACAAATGCAATTTTTCCTACCATCTCTATCATGCTTGAAACCAGTGGCACTACCTTTTTACCAAGTCCCTGTAACACATTTCGAAGTACCAGCAGAATTCCAAGAACCGAATAAAACGGTGTATTCCAGCGGATATATCTGACACCATTTTCAAGAACTACACTTTCGGATGAGCCGGAGAGCAATGCAATCAGGGAAGGTGCGGCAAATGCAACCATAACGGTAATAAATACTGCCCAGCCAACAGATAGTATCATGGCATACCGTACTACCTTAAGGATACGGTCACGCTGGTCTGCTCCCCGGTTCTGGGATACAAAGGTTGCTGTTGCCATTGCCAGTGGCATTAATGGCAACGAACAAAAACTGTTTAATTTTCGTGCTGCTGTATGTCCCGCAATAATCAGATAACCCAGCTGATTGATAGCATATTGCAGGATTACTGTTCCTGTAGATACAATAGCTAACATAAAGCCCATGGAAAGCCCCTGGCCTGTCAGTTCCCGGTAAAGTGGTCCATCTACTTTAAAATGTTCCCGTGCCGGTATTAAAATCTTACATTTTCTCATAATATAAATGGCACATAATACTGCAGAAATTCCCTGTGCTACCACCGTTGCCACTGCTGCACCGCGGATTCCCATCTGAAACTGTGTAATAAAAAGAACATCCAGTACAATATTGATAACGGACGAAATAATCAGAAATGCCAGCGGCATAAAACTGTTTCCAATTGAACGAAGCAATCCAGACAACAGATTATATGCAAACATTACTCCAACACAGATTGTTACAATATAAATATAAGAATAGGATTCCTCAATGATTTCTGATGGTGTATGTAACAAGACCAGAAGCGGACGAAGTCCAATCTGTGCAATCAGCATTACACCAACCGTCACCGCTGCTCCAATTACCAAAGAGCTTGCAACTGCACGCTTTAACAAGTCTTTATCTCCTACACCAAAGCTTCTTGCCACTACCATGCTAAGTCCATTTCCAAACCCCAGTGCAAATCCTACCAGCAGTTCATAAACCGCTGCACATGCACCGATTGCTGCCAGCGATTCATCACCCAGAAAATGGCCTACTATCATGGTATCTGCCGCATTATAGAGCTGCTGAAATAAATTGGAAATAATAAGTGGAATTGCAAATAAAATCAAAGATTTTAAAATATTACCCTTTAATAAATCTGTTTTTGTATGCATCCTTTTAACCTCATCCTTTTCATATCCTTATTTCAACTCCTGCAATACATCATCATATACCTTCTGAAAAGGAAGTCCTCTCTCTCTGCATACCTCCCGGATGGATTCATACTCCGGAGTAATACGCACTTCTCCTTCACCCTCACATATTTTAACCGCCACCTCACCATAGGAGGTCTGCCGCTTTTCTGTCCTTCTTGGCAGAATCGTCCGCACCATTTCTACATAGCGGATTCCAATGGTTGTTGTCTCACGAAATATAATTGCTTCTAATTTTTCCCGGTCTTCTTTCCTGCAGATTACTGTCAACTGATATGCCGGGCGGTTTTTCTTCATATAGACCGGTATATAATGGACATCTCTTGCGCCATTTTCCAGTAAAAGCTCCATGGCATAGCCCAGTGCTTCCCCGGTACAGTCATCGATATTACATTCCAGTTTTAAAATAGAATCACTTTCATAGACCGGTTCTTCTGTTTCCAGCAACAATGCCCGGAGCAGTCCCGGCCGCTTATAGTCCCGCTTTCCGGCGCCCAGTCCGTTTCCCACAATCCGGTAACATTCCGGCAGCTCTCTTGACGTACAGATAGCCGCTGCAATTGCAGCCCCTGTCGGAGTCACATATTCTCCCGGTTCACCGATTTTTCCAAGCGGAATTCCATATTCCATCACAATGTTAGTCACTGCCGGAACCGGAACCGGCAGGATTCCATGCTGGCAGCGCACCGTTCCTTCCCCTTCCCACAGGGCAGGAATAATGACCTCATCTACTCCAAGATTATCAACACAAACTGCCGCTGCAATAATATCTACGATTGAATCCAAGGCTCCCACTTCATGAAAATGTACTTCTTCCACCGGAACACCATGGGCTTTTGCTTCCGCTTCTGCTAAAATCCTAAATATTTTCTTAGCAAGTATCCTGGCACTATCAAGCATATTCGTGCCATCGATTATGGAATAAATTTCCGTCAGACCGCGGTGTTCGTGATGATGATGTTCCCCATGGGTGTATGATTCTTCCGAATGGGAATGCTCTCCATAGGTATGTGATTCTTCCGAATGGAAATGCCCTCCATGTGCGTGCGATTCTTCCTTCCCATATAAATACTTCATATCATGATCATGATTCTCATGGGCGGCATCTAAGATGACCTTAAAATCACATGCCGACAGGGCCGCCTTTTGTACTCTGCTGATTGCAATCCCAAAGCCGGATACCGGAATGCTCCTTAAAACAGTTTCTAAGACTTCTCTGTCTGCTCCTGCATCCAGTAAAGCTGCCACTACCATATCACCACTGATTCCAGTATGGCAGTCCAGATATAAACTACGCTTCTTCATCATGCACCCCCAGTCTGTTTATCTGTGTTGCAAGATAACCTGCACCATAACCATTATCAATATTTACCACTGCAACACCATTGGCACAGGAATTAATCATGGTAAGCAATGCAGAAATGCCTCCCATATTCGCTCCATAGCCTACGGAGGTTGGTACACCGATTACCGGCCTGCTTACCAGTCCGCCTAAAACACTTGCCAGTGCTCCTTCCATGCCAGCCACTGCAACAACACAGTTGGCTTTCTGAATTACCTCAAGCCGTGAAAGGAGACGGTGAATTCCACTGACTCCCACATCATAAATACGTTCCACATTGGCTCCGAAAAACTCTGCCGTCTGCGCAGCCTCTTCTGCCACTGCAATATCTGCCGTTCCAGCCGTACATACCGCTATCAGTCCACTGCGTTTTTTATCCTTTTTTTCAATTTTTAATATATGAGAAACAGGGTCATAGGTAACCTGCGGTAATTCCTTGTGCAACAGCTCATACTGTGCCAAAGACGCCCTGGTTCCCATGACCTCGCCTTCATCCTTGTATATTCTCTGAAAGATTTCAAGAAGAAACTCATCCCGTTTTCCCTGACAGAATACCACTTCTGCAAAACCGGAACGCATTTTCCGATGGCTGTCTATCTTTGCATAGCCCATCTCTTCAAACGGTTCCCTTTTAAAAAACTGCTCCGCTTCTTCTACGGTCATCTTTCCGCTTTTCACCTGTTCTAATACTTCATACGCTTCCATTCTGACATCCTTCCAATCTTTTCCCCCTGCCGGACTTTCGTCTCGACTCCTTTATTGGAATTATACACAATATCTGCGTCCAGTTCTACCCTGTCTTTTTCCAGGCACAAAATTACCGTAGAACCGCCAAATTCAAATTTACCTTTTTCTTCTCCACGGTGCACCGGGCAGTTTTCTTTCTCATTACAGATTCTGCCTACCATAAGTGCGCCCACTTCCATCATTAAAATATTGCCAAAATGCTGACTTTTCAGCACAGAAAATTCTCTGGTATTTTCCTTATAAATCGGATATATTTCTCCCGCCAGCGGATTTACCGTATGAAAAACACCCGGAATCCTATAGATGTACCCCATCCTGCCATCATCCACAAAGCTGTAATGATGATAATCATCTACCGTCAGACGGAAAATGCAAAGGGTTCCGCTCTCATAATGACGGGCGATTTTCCTGCTGCGGAAAAGACTTTCCATGGTATATTCCGTATCCTTGACGCGGACTTTTCCCTCTGCTGTAATGGGATATATGCTGAGCCTGCTGTCGCAGGGTGCACAGAAATTCTCCTTAACACGGTCAAATTTCCGGTGTCCCGGCTTGACTTTCCTGGTGAAAAAATCATTATAGGAACGGTATTCCCGTTCCTCATAATCTGTCATATCTATATGATTCTTTTTTATAAATGGTGCAATTGCAGCCTTTGATACCGGCTGGTTCAAAAGGAATCCACCTGCTTTGGAAACAAAAGGTTTCACCAGAATTCCAAGTAAAATTCTTCCGGCAGCAGTCTCATACAATGCCTTTAACACTCTGCCCTGTGCTGCATTCTCACCAATTTCATTTCCCTTCCGGTCTACACAACGCATCTTCGTTTCCTCCTCATTTTTCCTCATCACAGGAAATGTTACACAATTTCTACCGCATCAGACGGTCTAAAATGGAATTCTCCAGTCCCGGAAAGCATAGTGAAATATGATATTTTGAGAATAAGAAGATTGCAATTACTGCACATGCCACAAGGATAACCAAAACTGCAAGAAATGCATTAGATGGCTTTCTCAATTTAAAATCTACAATGAATAATGTGCCAACTACTGCCAAAACAAAGAGTAGTAACACACTGAATTCACGCTCCGCAATTACAAAGTTCAGCATAAATGCCAGTGGAAGTACGATTGCCATCGTTGTAATCGGCAGTCCGTGATAATATTTATTGGCACCCTCTTCTACTCTCTGACGGTTGGTTTCCAACACATTGAAGAATCCGAGTCGAATCACGGAGCAGACACAATAATATGCCAGAACAATAGTTCCAAGAATACCTCTTACACCAAGCACATAACAGATTACTGCCGGGAACGCACCAAAGCAGACTACATCGCAAAGGGAATCAATCTGAACGCCAAATAATTTTTCATCATCAGTACGGTTCTTTTTGGTTCTTGCAATCTTTCCATCAAACATATCAAATAATCCGGATAATGCCAGACAGATAATCGCTGTTCTGTAATGTCCTCCAATTGCCTGAGTAATTCCAAAAACAGAACACATCAGACTAATATATGTAAGTACTACTGTATAATCATAAAAACCTATCATTTTCCTTCTACCTTTCTTCTCTCTTCTGTTTACGCGGTCTTCCTATCGTAAAATGTGCTACGGCTGTCATAACTGCGCTTAAAATCAATTCTGTGTAATAACTGAGTCCCCTGCTTACCACCATCGCCGGTAATGTCAGTGTGCCGCAGATTGGTGCAAAAATAGATAAAAACAGTGATTCACTGATTCCCATTCCTCCCGGTAACGGAAGCATATCCACCGCAACGGAAATCATTCCCTGTAATACAACAATGGTTACCATCCCTGTTCCATCGATTCCGAAGGAACGGCAGGTCAGATATGTTACAAAAAAGAGTAACAGTCTTTGTACTACGGTAATCAAAAATGCATTGGTTACGACCAATTTATGGGTACGGAAATATCCTGCCACATCCTGATACTGCTTCATGGCATTCGCCATTTTTTCCCGGTAATACTCAGTACGTTTCATCAGATGAATTTTACCAAGCCCTCTTATGATGGCATCCATCATATTAGCTGCCAGTGTCGGATGGAAAACCAGAAACATCATAAATGCCACACAAAAGACATTTAATAAAAGTCCCAGATAACACCATCCCAGTACAGGTTCAAGATAATGCATAATCTGTGCCGGACGAATGATTACAACCAATGTGCCGAGTACCACAAGTACCAGCTTATAGGTAATGGTTACAATCATTAAAACCAGTGTCGATACCGGTATGGACAGCTTATCCTTTTTCATATAATAAATCTGTGCCGGCTGTCCTCCGGTTGCCGATGGTGTAATACAGCTGAAAAAGAATCCAACAAAGGAATACAGGAAACAATGCATAAGTTTTATCTTCTGCCGGATGCTTCGCATCATATAATATATGATAACAGATTCACTGCAGATAAAGAATACCACGCAGACCACCGCAACAAGCCAGTACCGGTAATCCGTATTCCGGATATAGCCGAACAATTCACCTAAATCCTGTCCATGAAAGATTGCATATATGGTAATTGCAAATACGGTAATAAGAAAAACTGCATTCAGTATTCCTTTTTTCTTACTCATCATAATGCTTCACCCCGAATATCTTTCTTCCGATTTTATCAAAAACTTTCATTACCGGACGGTACATTCCGGTATGCTTTGATACAAACCAGCAGAATTCTGCCAGAAAAATGCCTGCTACCAGATCAATCATATAATGCTGTTTGGTAAACTGGGTGGATGCACAAATTAATGCTGCCATCACAAAAGAACATCCTTTGTACCAGCCCGGTATCTTACGGCTCTTTCTTATCCCGATGAAGCAGAACCAGCTTACCAGACAATGGATGGATGGAAAGAGATTCGTCGGTGCATCTGATGCATAGATAAAACGCACCAGCCAGCTGCAGAAATCATGCCCTGTCACTTCCGGTCTGATATTCGTGGTTGGAAGCAATATAAAGAAGATACAGCAGATTACTCTTGACAACATATCCGCTGTTGCAAAACGGAAAAATGTTTCCTTATCTTCTCTCGATACCAGAATATAATTGATTATACTGAATGCAAAAAATAAAACATACAGAATAATCCACTCTTTTACAAAAGGAATGCTCCTGTCCAGATTGCTGGTCAGGTCATAATGCTTTGCATTTGCCATCAGCCTCTGGGTACCCCAATAAATAATGGTATTAAAAATGGCACACCATGCCAATGGCAGTGGTCCGTATGATGGTATCCATTTTGCTATGTATTTTTGATAAAATTTTCCCAACTTTGTCTCTTCACACATAATTTTCTAACTTTCTATTTTTTCCGACTTAATAATCATATTCGATTTTCCTTTAAATCACAAGCAGATATTCCCGGTGTTTATTAATATTTCCTTAATTTTGTTTTATTTTAAGCAGCTTTTTTCAGATTCTCTCTTTTCAGATAATATCCACCATACGAAGCCCTTTCGGATAATGATTCTTCATGATTTCACCTGCCAGCTTGCCCCAGCCGATGCTGTAGCCATCTACGCAGATTAAATACCAGCCCTTTTCTCCTCCCCATGAAAAAGTCTGTCCCATCAGATACTGTCTGATTTCCTGACTGCCAGAAGAAAGCATGGCAACATGAAATGCCTCTTGTGGCTGCATGGCAAGTGCCAGTGCATGGGATGGTTCAAAACGGTTCTTTTTTAAGGTGCCAAGATGCAGTCCCGGCCGCAATACCTTCAGCCCCTTTAAAGCAGGAAATCCTTCCGGCATCAGATAGAGCTGCTCTCCAAATTTAAGCAATGCTCCCTGAGGTTTTTCTTTTAAATTCTCTTTTACAAAAGAAAGATATTCCGGGCAGTCTTTTTCCTTTATGCCCTTTTCCGTCAGTCCAAAGCCGCCATAACCTTCGCCTGCTTTCGTTATCACTGCTGCAAAATGTCCTTCGCCTTCGATTTTATGCGGAAACAGTCGGATGCAGCCTTCTTTGTCATGAATGAAGCCTTCACTGTCAATTCCTTCTGCAATCTGGCAGTCCGGATGACGTTCTAAGAAACGGTGCACGCTCCCTTCATCCTCTTCCAGTGCAAAGGTGCAGGTGGAATATACCATCCTGCCGCCGGGTCTTAACATCTCATACGCACAGTCTAAGATGCCGTCCTGCCGGTTGGCACACAGCTTCACATTGTCAAGGCTCCACTCATTTCCGGCCTCTTCATTCTTCCGGAACATGCCTTCCCCGGAGCATGGTGCATCCACCATGATTTTATCAAAGCAGCCTGGGAAACGCTCTGCCAGCTGCTCCGGTGTCTCATTTAATACCAATGCATTTTTAATTCCCATCCGCTCAATATTTTCAGATAAAATCTTCGCTCTCGCCGGATGAATCTCATTACAGATTAAGATTCCTTCCCCTTTCATAGCTGCCGCAATCTGGGTACTCTTTCCACCTGGAGCTGCACAGAGGTCTAAGATGATATCCCCCGGCTGTGCCTTAAGACATTCTGCCGGTACCATTGCCGATGGCTCCTGAATATAATACACACCGGCATTGTGATAAGGATGTTTTCCCGGCCGAATCTCTTTTCCATAATAAAAACCGGTCTCACACCATGGAACCGGTTTTAGCTTCCAATCTGTCTGTTGTAAAAATTCTGATACACTGGTTTTCCCTGTATTAACCCGGAACGACTGCTGCCGCTCCTGCCCTAAGCTTTCGAAAAATGCAGGATACTCTTCCCCTAACATTTCCTTCATTCTCTCTAAAAACTCTGCCGGGAAACTATTATTTTCCTGTTCTGAATGCATCCGTATTTCTCCCTTCATCCACTTGCAGTAATCCGTAGAGTAACGGTTTTAGCTGGAATTCTTCGCACATGGCATCCACTTCTTTTAAAAGCTTCTGCTTATGCTCCTTTGAAATCTTTGCCTTTCTCGCCCGGATCAGAAGATTCTTTGGCGTATGGGACAAATCCACAAATTCTAAGACCTGGCTCTTGTATCCGCAGCACTCTAAGAGGTTGGCACGGATTGCATCCGTTGTCAGTGCTGCAAAACGCTCTTTGATAATGCCATAACGGGTCATCAGATGCAGCTTTTCGCTCTCCATCTGCTCATTTAATTCATGCTGGCAGCATGGCACGGAGAAAATCATTTCTGCATCCCAGCTGATAGCATTGTATAAGACAAAATCCGTTGCGGTATCGCAGGCATGCAAAGATACTACAATATCCACCGGAAACGGTGCTTTGTAGCCATTGATATCTCCCAGTTCAAAATGCAGGGTGTCATATCCGTATTTTTTTGCTGCCTGATTACATTTTTCTATGACATCTTTCTTTAAATCCAGTCCTACAATCTCTACCGGAATCTTGCGCACTTCCGTAAAGTAGTAGTACATAATAAAAGTAAGATAGGACTTACCGCAGCCGAAATCAATGATATGAAGCTTCTCCTTTTTGCAGTCCTTCACATAATCATCGATGATTTCAACAAAACGGTTAATCTGCTTAAACTTATCATACATGGTGCGGACGATTTTGCCCTCTGCAGTAAAAATTCCCATATCCACCAACGGCGGAATGACCTTACCTTCTTCTAAGAGATAATTTTTCTTCCGGTTATGGGTTGCAGTCTCATTTACTGCATTCTGCAGCTTTTTCTTTTTATAAGACGGCACTCCTTTTTTGGATACCAGAAGAATATGCTCTGCTTCTATATCAAATCCATTGAGCTGGCGAAAATGATTCTGCATCAGTTCTTCCAATGCTGTCTCTAATTCTTCTACAGATAGATTCTCATGAAATACCTGCTTGTCCGTATATTTTTCCATCTGGAAAAAGGTTTCCTTTTTCTGTACGATAATTTTACGATACTCTTCCTGCTTTGTGGCAGGCTTACTGATAATCAGCTTCCTGCAGCTTTCTGCAATTGCTTCTATATACTCTCTCATTTCCATTATGCTTCTCTTAACTTTGCAATAATCTCATCCGCGATTGTCTCTGCACTCCTGCCGTCTGTTGCCACCGCAAGGTCTGCAACACTTTCATAACGGCTGCGGCGTTTTTCCATCAGTTCACGGATGTACTCCACATTCATATGGCCATTTAAAATCGGGCGGTCCTTGCTGTAGCGGACTCTCTCATAAATGGTTTCCGGTGTAGCAGATAACAGAACGATTCTGCCATTTTCTTTCATAAAAGATACATTTTCTTCCCGCAGCACTGCACCGCCACCGCAGGATACGATGACACCGTCTTTTTCTGAAATATCTTTTACAAGCTGTGTCTCCAAATCTCTGAAATGTGTTTCACCATACTGTGCAAAAATGTCAGAGATAGCCATTTTCTGCTGCTCTGCAATCATTTCATCCATTTCGCAAAGAGGAACATTTAATTTCTCTTTTAATACTTTTGCTATGGTGCTTTTCCCGGCTCCCATAAATCCAATCAGAAAAATATTCTCTGCCATTTTCTAATTCCTTTCCATATGTATGATTCCAAATATCGATTAAAATTCTTCTCTATTATTTTTACTGTCTATTGCTATTCTGATGTATGATTTCCAATATCCGCCGCAGTTCTTCTGCATCTATCTGTCCCGGTGCGCTGCTCTTTCCGGCTGCGCCAAAGGTAACTGCCGAGCCAAAGATTTCTCCGCAAAGACGGCTGATTAAGCCCTTTCCTGCCATAGACATGGTAATAACAGGTGTCTTCCCTGTTTCCCTCCAGCTTTCCGTTACCGTAAGCAGTGTTAAAACATCCTTGCTGCTTTGTGGCATAACGGCAATCTTTGGAATATCTGCGCCAAGTGCTTCCATTTTCTGAAGTCTGGCAAGGAGTTCTTCTGCTGCCGGTGTTTTTTCAAAATCATGATTGGATGCAATGACTTTTACATGATTGCTATGTGCTGCCGCTACTACTGCCTTTACAACAGCATCCCCGGAAAATAATTCCACATCCACGCAGTCCACAAACCCGGATGCAATTGCAGCTTCATTTAAGCTTTGATATGCTCCGTCGCTTAAGGCAGCTTCTCCGCCTTCCCTGCTGCTTCGGAAGGTAAATAAAACCGGCAGTTCTCCCAAACATTTGCGAAGCTTTTCTAACAGTGCGACTACTTTTTTACTGTCTGCAGCTTCTTCATACCAGTCCACACGAAATTCCACCAGATCCGGTTTTGCAGCCTTCGCCCGCTCTGCGCCCTCTAATATTTCTTTTTCCGTCTTTCCTACAACCGGAACACAAATCTTTGGCATTCCACTTCCGATTTCCAATGTCCTGATTCTGACTACCGTCTGCTCCATTTCTTACTCCTTATCCTACTGGAAAAACTTCTCTTTTACTTCCCGTACCGGCATCTCTTCTCCGGTGTACAGGCGGAATGCAGCAACACCCTGCCACAGTAACATTCCTTTTCCATTGAGGCAGGTGCAGCCTGCTTCTTTTGCTTCCCGGAGTAATCTTGTCTCTTCCGGATTATAAACGGCATCTGCAACCACCAGTCCCGGACGGAATGCGGATGTATCTTTCACAACGCTTTCTTTTTCCATCGGTTTCATTCCAACAATGGTTGCATTGGCAAAAATGTCAGAGCTTTGAATCTCTTCTGTCATCTTTGCAGTATCCGCAATGTCATACACATTTACCACAATGCCCGGCACTTCTTTTCTAATCTTCTCTGCTGTTTCCAGTGTTCTTTCGAAGAAGTCATCTTTGATATTGAAAATGCTGATTTCTCTTGCCCCGTCCAGCGCACACTGTACCTGAATGGCAGTGGCTGCTCCGCCGCCTCCTGCTACTGTGATTTTCTTTCCTTTTATCTCAATTCCATGGTCTCTTAAATTGCCTACAAATCCTTCACCGTCTGTCATATGTCCGATTAATTTTCCATCTTCATTTACTATGGTATTGACTGCTCCGATAATCCGGGCTGCCGGTGAAAGCTCATCCATATATTTTGCAGCTTCTGTCTTACATGGCATCGTTACATTGCAGCCACGCATGTGGAAAAGGCGCATGGCATCCAAGGCTGCCTTTACTTCTTCTACTTTTATGTCGAATGCTACGTATGCATAATCTAATCCTAATTTTTCAAAGCTATAGTTATACATTGCCGGGGAGCCTGAGTGTCCTACCGGGGAACCGATCAATGCCAATAATCCTGTATGTCCTGTTATTCTTCCTTTTCCTTCCATATCTTCTCTCCTTCTGTTCGAAATGATTCTGTTCGGGTGATTAGAAAAGACCGAACCAAAATAAATCTATCGTTGCCGTCATTGGCGGTGTTCCTTTTGTAACAGGAAATGCCATCGTTCTAAGACACTGCATTTTGCTTTTGTGATTTAGCCGGTCTTTCCAATGTTTGACAAGATATCTGTGCTGTGCGCCGGAATGCGGATGCATGAAGCAGGCTGTTAGGGGCACTTAGAATTTCGTCGGCAAACCGGCAACACTGGCACAGGGATGTGCCAGTGAGGCGCATCTTAAGCATGGATGCGAATATGCGCCGGTTGCCGGACGAATTCGTAACTTTATCGAAATTCTTAGTGCCCCTTGCAGGCTTGCTGTGGCATCCGCCTCCGGCGGACAGTGCAGATATCCTGTCAAAGCAGGCGGAAAGACAGTCTACTACAAGCAAAATGCGTATCTAAGAACGATAGGACATTTCCTGTTCATCAAAAGAAAACATCCCCCAATGGCAGCAACAATACCATTTATCTGATTTTATCTTTTCTAATCACCCGAGTGAAACTCTTTTTCTATCATAGCTTTTTTTCCATGCCATGGCAATATTTATCAGAAAATATTCTGTCCATTCCGGTAATTATCCCACATGGTGCTGTTCGCCCGTTTTACTTCCTGTTCAAACTCCCGGGCAGATATCAGCTTGCAGTCCTGGCCGCGGATAATCATCTGCTCTAAGCCATCAGAGGTTGCAACCGTTACATCATAATGATTGTGATGTTCGTGGGCAAAGCGTTCAATGTACTGGTCTGCCGTTTCTGCTTCCTTCGTAAAGACAATATGGATATTGTGATAGTCCAACTGTTCTGTCTTATGTCCGGTCAGGCGGTATGCATCAAACACCACAATGACTTCGCCACCGAAGATGCCCTGATAGTTGCAGAGAATGTCCTGCAATTTGCCTCTGGCTCCATCCAGATTCACTTCTGCCAGTTCATGTAAATCCTTCCAGGCATAAATTACATTGTAGCCATCCACCAGTAGATAGCGTTCCAGTTTTTCCGGCTTGTGGTAAGTACGGACGGTTGGTGCATTTTTTTCTGCTTTGCGTTTTCGCACGACACCGTTTTTGCGTTTTCCTTCCTGCCGGTTGGCATAGAAAGTCTTTTCTAAAATAGCATCGATTTCATCGGTATCTACCCAGTCCTCTACTACGCCGGGACGGTGGACTTTTATCCGTTCTTCTTTCCCACCGCCATCTTCTTCTAAAACAGATGGCATATGCATGTGCTCTTTTACTTCATACCACGGCACCAGATAGCCCGCTCCGTGGGCACAGAATACAGAATCTGATGTATTATATAAATCTGCCTCCGGCTGATAACCGATAGCTTCTACCACCTCATCCTGATTCTGGCACACCTCGTAGCCCTGCAATGTGCAGAAGAATTTGCCACGCCCTTTGGCATAGGTATTTAATTCCTTCTGATAATCCGAAAGCTTCGATACCGGGCCGCTTCCGGTGAGCAGTGCCATTCCATTTTCTATCTGCGGAGCGTCCATTCTGCTGTTACGCTGCTCCATATCATGCATTGCACGACCCAGACATTCTTCCGGTATTTCCAGACGAAATGCATAATAAGGCTCAAGCAGTACAGAATCTGCTTCCATCAGTCCCTGCCTTATAGCACGGTAAGTTGCCTGCCTGAAATCGCCGCCTTCGGTATGCTTTGGATGTGCCCGGCCGGACACTACGGTAATCTTCATATCAGTAATGGCAGAACCGGTTAATACGCCCTTATGTTCCCGCTCTGCAAGATGGGTCAGTATCAGCCGCTGCCAGTTCTTATCTAAAATATCTTCACTGCAGTCTGTCTGAAAACACAGTCCGCTTCCGCGCTCACCCGGCTCTAACAGAAGATGCACTTCCGCATAATGGCGCAGTGGTTCAAAATGTCCGACTCCTTCTACAGTATTGCGGATGGTTTCTTTATAAATAATCTTCTCTTCGCCAAATTCCACTACTACGCCGTAGCGTTCTTTTACCAGTTTCTGTAAGATTTCAAGCTGTACTTCGCCCATCAGCTTAATGAGAATCTCTCCGGTTTCTTCCCGGTATACAATATGCAATTCCGGATTTTCTTCCTCTAACTGCTTTAATTTTGGCAGCATGACCGCCACCGGAACTTCCTTCGGCAAAACCAGTTTTACACTGCGTACCGGCTCTAAGACCGGAAGTATGGACTCTTCTTCAATGCCAAGTCCTTCTCCCGGATAAGTCTTTGTCAGTCCGGTAACAGCACAGACTGTACCTGCTGCCGCCTCGGATACTGCCTCATATTTTTCTCCGGAATAAATACGGATCTGATTGACCTTTTCCGCCCACTCTTCTTCTCCGGCTTTGCCATTAAGCATATCCTTTACACGAAGAGTTCCTCCGGTCACTTTAAGATAAGTCAGCCGGTTTCCCTGTTCTTCTCTTGCAATCTTAAAGATTTTAGCACCAAATTTATCCGGATACTGCGGTGTCCTGCCATATTCGTAAAGTCCGTCTAACAGTTCTTCCACACCCTGCACCTTTAATGCAGAACCAAAATAGCAGGGGAAAAGCTCCCGCTTTGCAATCATTTGTGCAAGGTCATTGGATGCAAGACTTCCTTCCGATAAGAATTTCTCCATGGCTGCTTCTTCGCACATAGCCGCCTCTTCATAGAAGCCTTCGTTCTGCTCCTGTGTAAAGTCAATGCAGTTGCTGTCCAAATGCTCCTTGATTTCCCATAAAAGAGCCTCTTTATCCGCTCCCGGCTGATCCATTTTATTGATAAATAAGAATACCGGAACCTGATAAAGCTTTAACAGACGCCACAGCGTTCTGGTATGTCCCTGCACACCATCGGCTCCACTGATGACCAGCACTGCATAATCAAGCACTTTAAGGGTCCGCTCCATCTCCGCAGAAAAGTCCACATGCCCCGGTGTATCCAACAAAGTGATTGCCATATCTTTCCAGGAAAATTCTGCCTGCTTTGAGAAAATTGTAATTCCACGCTCCCGCTCCATGGCATTATTGTCAAGATATGCATCCTTATTATCCACTCTTCCCAGATGGCGTATGCTTCCGCTTGTATACAACATACTTTCCGATAATGTTGTCTTTCCTGCATCTACATGTGCAAGAATTCCGATTACCAGCTTCTTCATATTTAAAGGTATCCTTTCTGACATTTTTTTACGCTGTACAACTAGTCCCGGTTCAGCTCGGCTAAAAGCTCTGCCCGCTTGCTTCCAATCAGCAGCTCCTGATTATACTGTAAATAGCGGTCGCAGTTGTGCTCGGCTAAGAATCTTGCGGATTCTGCCACGGTAGCAAGATCTGTTACAAATACCACCATTTCCTGACCGCCCTCAAATGCCTGCTCCATAAAATCAAACGCATGCTCTAAGGCTGCTGCGGTCTTTTCTTCGATTGTTTCTAATGTCTTTCTCTGGATATCAAAGGCTGCCTTTTTTTCCTCAAAGACTTCTTTCTTTGCCCCTTCGGAATTACGGTATTCTTTCAAGGCTGCAAAGTCGCGGTCTGTCTTAGCCTTTTCTTTTCCATAGCTTCGGAACAGATTCTGTAATCCGTCCAACAAAAGATTGACCACGCTGAGTCTTTCATCAAAAGCCGCATCATAAATCCGGGCAAATACTTCCGACCGAATCTTTCCTTCCAATATTAACGGAATTCCATAGTCATCCTTGTATTTCTGATATAAATCAAAATATGCTGCCGCATCCTCTGCCACATCCTTATGGTGTAAAAATTCTCCCACAACGGTTTCATCTACCGGAAGCCCCATTTCTTCATAGGTCTGCATCAGAATGCTTAAGTCCTCCCAGCCTCTTGCTGTGACAAACTGCAAGCCGTCTACATCTGCTTCCACCCGGTAGAAATTCTTTGGGCGAAGCTCTAGATAGCTTAAAATTGCACCATGGATATGTCTTGATCTGGCATAAGCTTTCCAAACACCAAGGTCTGCCTCTACCTGCATACAGCGGACACGGTCCAAGGTTACCATATCAAATTCCCGCACCGATTTATTGTATTCCGGCGGATTGCCTGCTGCAACAATAATCCAGCCCTCCGGCACTGCCTGATTACCAAAGGTCTTGCACTGCAAAAACTGCAGCATGGTCGGTGCCAGTGTCTCTGACACACAGTTAATCTCATCTATGAAAAGGATTCCTTCCGGACAGCCTTCCTCGATTTTCCGGTATACGCTGGCAATAATCTCACTCATGGTATATTCCGTTATGGAATACTCTTTGCCTGCAAATTCCATTTCTTTGATAAAAGGAAGTCCCACTGCACTCTGTCTGGTATGATGGGTAATCGTATATGCTACCAGTCCGATTTTGCACTCCTCTGCAATCTGCTCCATAATCTGGGTCTTGCCGATTCCCGGCGGTCCCATTAATAAGACCGGTCTCTGACGAATCAGAGGAATCTTATATCTGCCCTCATCATCCTTTTTCAAATATGCTGTTACGGTATGTTTGATTTCTTCCTTTGCCTGTTTGATATTCATCTGTTTTCTTCCAATCTATATTATTTCTCTCATGCATTCTGTTCCAGCTCTTCCGGCTCCAACTGCAGCCGCATTGCCCATGGCGGTACTGCCGTCTCATCATAGGTTCCCAAGAATAAAAATGCGGTCTTATATTCCGGCTTCTTTACCGGATAAATGCCCTTGCCATCGGTAAAGTACAAGAGTCCATCCAGATGCCGGATGCTTCCTTCTTTGATTAGTTGGTTTACATAAGTAAACGCCGGTCGAAAATCTGTATTTCCGCCGCCCACTACCTGAAAGCTTTTTAGCAGCCGCTCCATTTCTTCCTGACTTCTGATTACCTCATCCATTTCCACTTTATCATCGCACTGGATAATCCGGATTCTGCATCTTCGAAAGAAGCTGTTCTGCTGGGATAAAATGCCAAATGTCTCATTTAAAAAGCCTTTGATTAAACTGCCGCTGGTGGAATAACTGGTGTCTACCACCACTACAAATTCCCGGATTTTCTTTACTTCCCGGCTCTCCACCGGTTCTATCAGGGGCATATTCTTATAAAGCCGCAGCCCATAGGTATAATAATTCAAATCATACTCATCGGGATTGCATTTTAATTCTTCCTGTAGTATGGAAAATTTCTGTAAAAATTCCTTATAACTCCGGCGGCTTTTCGCAGCACTGATCTGTGTCATCAGAAGTTCTTCTCCCTTTTCCGGCTCATCTCCATGCCGCTTCTTTGCCATACTGGTCTGCCTTGCTATCTTATTCCATTTATTTCTGGCTGCAGATGCCGCGCCATTGCCAGTTTCCTCTTTCCAGAAACGGTGGTCATCCGTATAAAATTCATGATTTAAGGTAAGAAGCTCTTCCATGGATTTTCCCCGCAGCCAGCGGTATACCACTGCTGCAGAAATCCGCCCCTCACCCTTCAACGCTTCATAGGTCTGCTGCCGCAGAAAGCTTAATGCGCGCCTGGTACAGGGCTTGTCCATGCCGTCAATGGTCTGCTCCACTACAATATCGCAGGCAAGATTCCAAAGCTTCGTATCTCTGTTTCCTTTTAAAAATAAGTGTGAAAAAATACAGTGCAATATCGTGTGCAGGTACGCCCGGTTCATAAATGCCGGATTATTCCGGAATACGCGTATTACCTGTCCTGCTGAGAAAAAAAGACTCTCTCCGTCCGTAGCCATTGTCTCTAAGCCTTCCATTGCCTGAGGCTTCAATGCAGAAAGTGCCACATCAAGATATCGCAAATCCAGATAAATTTCACTTCTTGCATGCTGCAAGATTTTTATAGACATATCATTTTCCCATTCGGTCTGGGTCTTAATATGCGCCATCTTCTGCTCCTTTCTGCCACTGCATATTTTCTTAATTTTCTGCTGTTTTTACCACTCAATATCATAACAGGAAGAAGCTGCTTCTTCCTTATAATATTTCTGCTGCCAGCTGCTTAAGCTGACACTGCCTTCTGCCCAGCCGGCTTCTGCCGCCTGCTCGATTAATACAGTGATTCCACCCCGCTCCATCACCTGAAGCCGGCATATCAGCTCTAATAATGCTAAATCTTTTTTCTGAATCAAAACATCGCATACCTCACTGGCATGTTCTTTTAAATAAGAAAGATAACGTTCACGGGCTTCTTCCTTTAATTCCACCGGATATGCCAGTCTGTAAAGTGCCATTCTGGCTGCAGTCCACATCTTCTCCTCAATGCAGATCCGCTCAAATATCATATCGTATGCGGCGGCATCTACCATCCGCTCATGAAAACACTGTCTTGCCCGGAAACCTTCCCCCGCAATATTCAGTGCAAATATATGCGCCGGTCCGATTTCTTCATAGGAATCGTAATATTCCGGATAGAAAAATAAGGCTTCCTTAAATTCCACTTCCAAATCAGCCCGAACCTGATTTAAGATAAGCTGTGCGCCACTGGCTTCTTCCATGGAAGAACGAAGCACCAGCCGCTTTAAGCTCCGGCAGTTCATAAAGGCATCGCTTCCTAATTCTTTTAAGAAACGCCCCATGGTAAGTGTTCGTAATTTGCGGCAATTATAAAATGCCAGATTCCCGATTTGTTCCACGGAATCCGGCAAAGAAATTTCTTCGATATCATTTCCGCATAATGCTTTCATAAAACTGTCCACTCCGCCGATGGTAACGGCATCTGCCGGAACATGTTTGCTTTCCGAAAAACAATATGCGCCTATTCTCTTTACTGTGAATCCATCTATCTGCTCTGGAATTACAACAACCGGTGTCGTCCCATATACACGCTCTATGCTTATGGAATGTTCATCCAGCGGCTGTATCTCATAGCTGTATGCTGTGTTCATCTTACGCTCCAGTTTCCTCATCTTTTCTCTGCTACAATATAACACATCCCCGGTTATCGCACAAGTTCCGTCATTCCGCCTTCTAAAATCAGACGGTTATCTTCATAGATTCCGGCAAACTGACTCATTGGAAGCGGGCTTACCCCCATTCCCACCTCAATGGTATAGCCGGGACGATTGTATTCCTGAATAAACCAGTCTTTGAAACCGGCATAACCAGATGTAGAGGGTGTCTCTTCCACCCGGTATCCGCTGACCTCGCCAAAATATTCTGCAATTCTTCTGGAATCTGCCGGTTCATAGTCAAGATACCGCCAGTAAATCACTTCTCCCTGGGCATGATATGCCAGAATTAACGAAAAATTATGGGCTCTTGCAAATTCATAGACACTGCGGCTTTCCGGTGCCACAAGGGGAGCCTCTCCCACATAATCTCTTGGTGCCGGTGTTGTAAATCCCATGGCAAATTTAATGTTTCTGGCATTTTCCCAGCCCACCGGAAATTGCAGATTCAAATCAATTCCTTCTATATTGGCTTTCCATCCATTCGGAAATGGAATCTTCGGATAATCAGCTGCAATGCGCTCTGCCTCTTCTAAGGATGCACCCTCTTCTAATACTCCATTCACTAAATCCACGCCATCCGGGTTTACCATGGGAACAAGATACAGGGAAAATCCATAAAAAAGCCACGCTGCCTGCACAGTATAAAGCATGCGTCCCGCTGCAAATGCATGGGCATATTCTTCCGCAAATTTAAGCAGGACCGGTGTGGTAATCCATTCGTTGGCATGATATGCCCCACTGTAAAAGACTTCCCGCTCTCCTGTTCCAATCCGAAGATAGGGAATTTTCTTTCCCATCGCACTTTTTCCAATATTTCCCTGAACCAAGAAAGGATAGCGTACCGTAAGCCCTTCCAATATCCAGTCATTGAGATAAGAAGTGTAAGCCACATCTTCTACTACAAGCGAAAAAGAGAATGGAATTGCAAGAATACTTCCGGTCCGCAGTGCCAGCGGATTTACTGTTGGATTGGCTGTCATAATGGCTGACACACTGGTGTCATAATTTGCTGCAATGCCCCATAAGGTATCACCGGATTTTATTTCATGCATCGTATATCCTTTTAAATAGGGGAAAAGCTTCCCCCACACTGCATCATCTATTTTACAGTTAAATTCTTCCCCGCTCTTTTTCCTTAAAAACTGCCGCAATGCCCTGCAGGTATTCTCTCCCAAAATTCCATCTTTCCTTATATCATATCCCGCACGGTTTAATGCCAGCTGCACATACTGTACCAGCACGGAGCGTTCTCCCGGATTCAATACTTTCATTCTTTCACCTGTTTCCAGTCCTTCTTATCAGTATATGCAGATGTTTATAAAATGTGAAAAAGCCTCGCAGTTTTCTGCAAGACTTCTTCTGGTTATGATATATAATACAATTTGTTTGTACCCTACGGAAATGATTTTGTTTTTGGAATTTACATTCCTGCTAACTGTTTGCCTAAGCTTTCGCATGCAGCAACTGCATCGTCATCCGGTGCTTCCTGACAAATCACACCTTCGCCATTTACAACGGTTGCTCCTGCGCTTGTCATACGGTCTACCCAGTCACGCATCCACTGTCCATCGCCCCATCCGTAAGAACCGAATAATGCGATTTTCTTTCCTGCTGCAAAGCCTTCTACTTCTTCAACGAATGGCTCCATCTCGCCTTCTTCTAAGACTTCTGCACCCATTGCAGGACATCCCATTGCAAATACGGAAGAAGCTTTTAATGCATCCATATCAGCTGTACTTACATCAACAACCTCTGCTTCTTTGCCAGCTGCTTCAATTCCTCTTCCAACAGCCTCTGCCATTGCCTGTGTGTTTCCTGACTGTGTCCAATAAACTACCTGAATCTTACTCATTTTTTCTACCTCCTAAACAGCCGCTTTCTGCGGCATGCTGTCATTATAAATACCAATGATGTCCCGCATTCCCACTCCATTGGAGAGAAGCTGGATGATGGTCTCTTTTTCCATATCATAGCGTGCGAAAAGACGTTTCTTTTCCGGAACGTGTGCATACACTTTCCAGTAACCCTGATAGAGTGCATTCTGTCCATTCTGTTCCATAAACCCTCTTACATCTTCTACCGGATAGCCAAGCAGTACTCCCATTTCATGAGGAAAACCAGGTTCTCCGCACATATAACCCTGGTAACGTTTCTGAAACGTACTGAGAATATTTCCGAGCGTAAAGTCCTGATAACCGGACTCCTGCAGCAGCTCTCGTATCTCTTTACGCATCAGATACGCCTCCAACGGTTTCTTCCGAAAAAGAAGGTAACGAGCTTTTTCCCTGGTCCTGAGCAGTAGCAGGAATGAAATTCCGGATTTTCTCAGGCACTGTTTTACCGCATCCTCCACGCCTGTTGAAACGACTAAGAGATTGGATATCTTTACTCCTGCGATCAATGGGGCACATTGTAACGCTAACTGCGTCTCTGCATTGTGTAAATCCATCTGTTGTACAATTTCCAGAATCTCTGTACTCATAGCTTCTTTCCCTTTCGTTCTAGTTAGTTGTCTCTAACTTGTGTTTATCATAACTAATTATATTTCTGTTGTCAACACAAAATGTGCGTGGTGAGAATTCTTTATCATATTAAGAATTTCAGTTAGTTTGATATGGTTTTAGTTTGGCTGGGTGGGATGAAAATATACTTGTATAAAAATACCAGCAGTTTCTCTGCAATATTACATTTTCAAGTTCTACTCTACATTTTTCAAAGCTTCGTCCATCGGTATCTTCCGAATCTTCCGAAGGCAGAACAATGCCACTACGAAGTATGCTGCCAGTACCATAAGCAGTATTTTCCAGTAGATGTTCGGGTCATAGTAGATGCTCAGCCAGCCGGAGTAATCACTCATCATTGCCCGGTAGATAACATTGATAGTTTCTGTAGCAATTGCTTCACCCAGGATAACGGATATCACCACAATCCAGGTGGTGGCTGTCAGATATAATTTCCCGATTTCCCGGGTGTTGTAACCCAATATCTTAACCATGGATATGGATGAAGCATTCCGCTCGATAATCAGCTTTGTCATCAGGTAAATAAGGATTGCTGCCAGTGCAACAGAAAATATATTCATCAGATAGAACATGCCGCCCATAGATACATCAAGCTGTCTTGATACCTTGGTGAGGTCATCTTCTGTAATGGTCGTCATGATATAGGCATCCTCAATATCGGTAATCTTCTTATCGGAGAAATATCCATTGAAATAATCCTCCTCTTTGTCAAATACATCCCGATATTCCTCTTCCGGCATAAAAATTGCCACCGCTGCCGGATACTCATAGATTCCAGCCACCTTAAACTTGTATTTCTTATCTCCATAAGTTTCCTTTAACTCAATGGTATCGCCTTCTGCGAGCCGGTATTTTTCTGCATAACTATCCGAAATGTAGACACCTTCTTTTGGGAAATCAATATCAACATAAGCACTGTCTTTTTCAACGCCATAGACGCTGACCTCTTCGCTGCTGAATTCTGTCGGCATTGTCTTTAAACTACCGGCAAGATAAGCCTCTGCGCCATCTGTTTCCGTTGGAACCGGCGCTTTTAATACATACTGATAATCTGCAAGCATGTGGGACAGCACTTCATCCTGATAATGGTCTAAAAGTGGTGACATCATCATTCCGAAAACCAGCAGAATTTCTGCAAAAGCAATACCGATAAATAAAGTCAGGTAGCCCGCACGGTTCTGTAAAATAATACGGATACGGAACCGGTTAAAGAATTTGAAATGCGGCAGTTTTACTGCTTTTTTCCGCTTTCTTCTGCTCAAATCCCTGCGCAGGAAATTCAGTGGTGAAATACGCAGTTTGGAAGAAATCAAAAGCAGATTAATAACAATCATTATGATTGCCGGAATCACCGTTGTCAGGATAAATGCATCCCCATTCCAGATAGTATGGTAGGTCGGCAGACTATAGCTTCCATAGTACAAATCTGCTACCATATTTTTAAATACGGTATAGCCAAGTATATTTCCAATAATTGCTGCTACGATTGTCACCAGTACCGGAAGATGCAGATAATGCCGCAGCAGTTCTCCTCTGGTATAGCCGGATGCACGCAGCGTTCCGATGACTGCTGCTTCTTTTGTAATCGTATTATTGGTGGTAACTGCAAAGACAAATGCCATAATCGCTATCAGGATATATAACAACGTCATTACCATTGTTTTGTCTCCACCCATATCATCTCCCGTAAAATGAATTGCCTGATTGGAAAATGCCGGTATGTATGCTGCTATTGCCGCCTTACTGCTCAGCACTTTCATAAAATCTTCTGCTTTCTCTTTTGCTTCCGTATCATCAGCCGGAGTTTTTTCATATTTCCAGGAATAGCTGTAATGGAGATTTCCGGTACCATAAGCATCAAAGGCATCCTCTGTGGCAATGGCAACGCCAAATTTTATGGCATCAAACATCAGATCCTTGCTATCGGAAAACAGAGCACTGTAATCCGATAATGCCACAAGACCACTGATGGTCTTTTTCTCGCCGCCTACTTTAATGGTGTCTCCTACTTTTAAGGAATTATTGTCCGCATACATCCGGTCAATTGCAATTTCATCTTCCTGCTGCGGCATTTCTCCATCCATCAGACATACTTTATCCACTTCATTTCTTGGTTTAAAAATGCGGAGGGTACTGTCTGACTTTCCATTTACCACCTCTTCTTCCAGATAGTAATTCTCATAAATTGTTACGCCCTCTTTTTCCAGTTCTGTAAGCAGCGTATCGTCAGCTTCTTCCATCAGTTCGAAATTACCGTCTTCAATATTGTACTTTTCAAAACTCTCATTATAGGCAGTTATCATACTGCTTCCTGCCACCAGAAATCCCGATACAAATCCGATAGTAGCTGTCAGGAACAGGAAAATCACAAGATATTTTCCAAAATCTGTTTTCAATTCCCTTGGAATTCGTTTTCTTAATGGACTCTTCACTTTCATCACCGCCTTTACCAGTCAAGTTCCTGTGCAGGAATCTTCACTTCATTGGTGTAATCCTTTCGAATCTGTCCATCACGCAGCTTAATGACACGGTCTGCCATGTTTTTGATGGCATCATTATGGGTAACCATAATAACGGTATTTCCATATTTCTGATTTACATCCTCAATCAGCTTCAAAATCTCTTTGGATGTATTGTAATCCAGTGCTCCGGTCGGCTCATCACAGAGCAGAATATCCGGGTTCTTTACAATGGCACGGCCAATGGCTGTACGCTGCTGCTGTCCACCAGATAACTGGTTTGGCAGCTTATGACGATGCTCATAAAGTCCCAGTGTCTTAAGCAATTCGTCAATGTCTAATGATTTATCACTCAGATATGCTCCTACCTCGATATTTTCCTTCACATTGAGGTTTGGGATCAGATTATACATCTGAAATACATATCCTAAATGGCGGCGGCGGTAATTCGTCAGTGCCTTTTCGTTCATATCTGCTGTTTTCTCTCTATTGATGGAAATATAGCCGCTGTCTGCACTGTCAATTCCTCCGATAATATTCAAAAGTGTTGATTTACCGGAACCGGACGGTCCTAACAATACGCAAATCTCACCTTTTTCAACAGAGAAATTAATTCCCTTCAAAACTTCTGTTTTTGCCTCTCCCTGTCCAAAACTTTTTTTCAAATCCTGAATCTCCAGAAACATATTCATCCTCCTTTTTCTTTTCTGACTCTTTTTTCAGTTCTTTTATTTTGTTACTCCTGCTTCCCTCTTTCCCAATGCTGTACTATTTCCAATTTCATGTTAGCTTTTTGCAACTTTTGTTAGTATAGCCTATCCGTTTGGTAAAAGAAAGGCGTTTACTGATTCTTTTTCTCAATAAACGCCTTTATACTATTTCTTTGCAATGCGCAGTGTCCGCATGGAATTTAAAATTGCAATGACAGATACACCTACATCTGCAAATACTGCTTCCCACATATTAGCAATACCAAATGCACCGAGTATCAGCACAATTGCTTTTACGCCAAGTGCAAATACGATATTCTGGCGCACGATGGAAAGTGTCTTTCTTGCAATCTTCACAAGAGATGCAATCTTTCGCACATCATCATCCATAAGAACTACATCTGCAGCTTCAATTGCCGCATCAGAACCCATACTTCCCATTGCAATTCCAATGTCTGCTCTGGTCAGTACCGGTGCATCGTTGATGCCATCACCCACAAATGCAAGTTTTTCTTTCTCCTGCTGTTCTTTCAGAAGTGCCTCAACCTCACTTACCTTGTCACCCGGCAGTAATTCTGCATGCACTTCATCCAGTCCCAGTTCATCTGCTACTGCCTGTGCTGCTGCCTTACGGTCTCCGGTCAGCATAACGCATTTCTTCACGCCTACCTTCTTCATGCTATGGATAGCTTCTTTTACGCCCTCCTTAATGGAATCGGAAATTACAATGGTTCCGGCAAACGCTCCATCTACCGCAACATAAATTACAGTTCCGGCACTGCTGTTTTCGGTATAGGAAATATTCCGGGCTGCCATCATTTTGGCATTTCCAAGCCATACTTCTTTTCCATCTACAAATGTATGAATTCCATGTCCGGCAATTTCTTCTGTTCCGGTTACCCGGTTCATATCCGGTTCTTTGCCATAGGCTTCACGCACGGAATTAGCAATCGGATGATTGGAATATCCTTCTACATGGGCTGCAAGCTCTAAGAGTTCCTCTTTACTTCCATTTACCGGAAGCACCTCAGATACCTTGAACTCGCCTTTGGTCAGTGTACCGGTTTTATCAAATACGATAGTGGTCATCTCAGCCACTGCCTCTAAATAGTTACTTCCTTTTACCAGAACACCTAAGTTAGAAGATGCTCCGATACCGCCGAAGAATCCCAATGGGACTGAGATTACAAGGGCACACGGGCAGGAAATAACAAGGAAAATACAGGCTCTCTGAATCCACTCAGCCCAGCCGCCGCCTAAAATAATCGGTGGCAGGATTGCAAGAATTACTGCTCCAATGGTAACAACCGGAGTGTAATATTTTGCAAATCTGGTGATAAAGTTCTCCACTCTTGCTTTCTTGCTGCTGGCATTCTCCACCAGTTCCAGAATCTTGGATACTGTAGAATCCTCGAATGCTTTTGTTACTTTTACCTTTAAAGTACCGCTTCCATTGACACAGCCGCTGATGATTTCATCACCTTCTGCTGCTCTTCTTGGAACAGATTCTCCGGTCAGTGCCGCGGTATCGACCATGGACTCACCTTCTACTACAATTCCATCCAATGGAATACGCTCGCCCGGTTTTACCACAATGACAGTGCCGATTTCCACATCATCCGGATCTACCTGGACTAATTTGCCATCCTCTTCCACATTGGCATATTCCGGACAAATGTCCATCATATCTGCAATGGACTGTCTGGATTTTCCAACGGCATAGCCCTGGAAAAGTTCTCCAATCTGATAGAACAGCATAACTGCAACACCCTCGGAATACTCCCGTACTCCAAATGCTCCAAACGTTGCAATCATCATCAGAAAGTTCTCATCAAATACCTGTCCATGACTGATATTCCGGAATGCTTTAAATATAATATCATAGCCAATCAAAAGGTATGGTACCAGATAAATAATAAAAATCAGGACTGGCTGTGTAATCTGTTCTAAGACACCAACGTGTTCCAATACCAGAAGTGCTACAAACAGCACTGCAGTAACCAGAATACGTTCCAGCATTTTTTTCTGATTCTTTGTCATAAGCTATCTCCTATCGCAGAATCCGGCAGTCCGGTTCTACCTTTGCACATACTTTGGCTACTTCATCTATAATTTCTTCAAAACGCTCATCTTCTGCATCGATGGTCATTTTCTGTGTCATGAAGCTTACTACAGCATCATTGACTCCCGGGATTTTCTTGATTGCATCTTCCATTTTTGCTGCACAGTTTGCACAGTCTAAGTCTTCCAATTTAAATTTTTTCTTCATTATAATATCCTCCTCATTCTTCAATATGTTCTCTGCCCTGGTCGATAATGGTTCTTACATGTTCATCTGCCAGTGAATAAAATACGGATTTTCCTTCCCGCCTGCTGCTTACCAGCTTCGCCTGTTTTAAAATCTTAAGCTGATGGGATACTGCTGACTGCGTCATGTTCAACGTCTCTGCCAGATCACACACACATACTTCTGAGCCAAATAATACAAACAGGATCCGGATTCTGGTAGAATCACCAAATACTTTAAAAAGCTCTGCCAGATCATATAATTCATCTTCATCCGGCATCTTCTCTCTTGCCTTCTTCAGAAGCTCTGCATGAATGCAATTTTCTTCACAGCATTCTACATCATTTATTGCCATCTTCTCACCTCCAGGTTGTTTTAACATATGAGCATTTGTTCATATGTTCATAATACGCTCAGGATATCAACTTGTCAATATGAAGTTGGAAATTTTTATAAAAAATTTTTCTATGATATACTCTTATATCTATATTCAGGCAGGACAGCCTCCTGCCACATACAAAGGAGTATTTATTATGCATGATTTTAACTTTGAAATGAACCAGTATTTAACCTACTGCCGCACCCAGAAACGCCTTGATGGCAAAACCTTAAAAGCATACCGCATCGACCTTACACAGTTTGGTACCAGCCTTGCGGCTGCTTTTCCTTCCCTCTCCAGCATATCCGAACTTTCTCCCGCCATATTCGAATCCTATATTGCAACTCTTCACGAACAATTCAAACCGAAAACTGTGAAACGAAAGCTTGCCTCCCTCAAAGCCTTTTTCCACTACCTCGACTACCGCGACCGCATTGTCTCCAACCCTTTTAACAAATTGCATATCAAATTCCGGGAACCGGTGATTCTGCCCAAAACCATTCCCCTTTCTACTATCGAGTCCCTCTTAACAACCATTTATCAACAGTATGCCCATGCTTCTACTGATTTTCAACGCAGGAATGCCCTCCGGGATGCTGCTGTTATTGAATTGCTATTTGCTACCGGCATCCGAATCTCCGAATTATGTTCTCTTTCTGCAAATGACATTAATCTTACCGACCGGACAATCCTTATCTTTGGAAAAGGTTCTAAAGAGAGGATTCTTCAGCTTGGCAATGATGACGTTGTACATACCCTTACAGAATACCGGAAATGTTATCTTCCTGATATTAAGCGTACCAACCGCTTCTTCGTCAACCAGGCAGGACGTCCGCTCTCCGACCAGTACGTCCGCCGAACCATCCGGAAATACTGCAGCCTTGCTTCCATTGATATGCACATCACTCCGCACATGTTCCGCCACACCTTCGCCACCAGCCTCTTAGAAGCCGATGTGGATATCCGCTACATCCAGGAAATGCTTGGTCACAGTTCCATCCACATCACGGAAATCTACACCCATGTCTCCACGGCAAAGCAGCGGGACATTCTGATGAATAAACATCCGAGGAAGAATTTCAGGGTGGGGTAAAAATCGAAAAGGACTGTTAGAATTGGCAGCATTTTTACAGCATTTTTGCCTTTCTAACAGTCCTTTTAGGGGGGTATATTTATTTGTTCTATATTATGTTTTTATTTTATTCTTTGCAGGAGTGCTTTTACTTCTCTTACGTCTGTATCTGTCATCTCTGCAATCTGCTCTGGTGAATAACCTTTTCTGCTCATGCGTGCAAAGATTTCTGCCATCCCATCTTCTTTTATTCCCTGACTCAAATTACACATGATGTTCACATCCTCTCATGTGGATTTTTCTGTGCGAAATTATTGTAACACGAAATGACAGATGAGGATAGCAGAATTTAAACGAGCGCTGTTTGGAATTGTTAATTATGGATTGTTATGGCTTGAAATGATGGATAATCCGGTATTATCCGTTAGTAAGGAACTATTCCAAATGTTCAGGAAGGTGATAAAATGAAACTTAGTTCAGATTATTCTAGCGATATTTCATCATTGTTAAATATGAAAAAAAATGATTCTTTATTTATTTCTACATGGGATAAAGATGAAGAAGTACTCCCATTTCCCTTTACCAAAATAAAAGAATATAATAAATTAGATTGTCATCAAGCAAATAAATATTTTTTTTCGGATGAATTTCTTGATTTAAAAAATTATATACTCTCTGAAAATATTGAATTTAAAAAAAATAATATTGCATCCTCAAATTTTACTTTTGTATCAAATGGAACTATTGCTGCTTGGCTTAGTATCTTAACTATATTGAAAGAGAAAAAACATATAAGAGCCTTATTATTATCTCCAGTATATTATATATATATCGAAATATTAAAACAATTAAATATAGATATTTATGTTGAATCTGCATATAACACAAATTTTGACAGTATAAATTCTACAATAGTATCGCAAGAAATCAATTTAGTTATTATAAACAATCCTCTCTTTGGAACTGGAACATGTATCCCTTATCAGAAAATAAAAAGTATACAAGCAGTGTTATCAAAAACAGGCGGTTGTATCTTAATAGATAATATCTATAATGGTTTAAAGTGGAAATCAAAAATTTCACTAAACGATTTTGAACTATATAATTCGATGTCCCGCTATGACAATTTTATTATACTAGAGTCTTTATCCAAAAATTTATTTCTTAATGGAATAAAGCATTGTTCCATATTTGCACATTCTAAATGGATAAATAATCTTGAAAAGAATAGTGTCTACTTTTGTGGCTCAATTACTGCACAACAGTATAATTACATTCAAAGGCTTTATAGCCAAAAGGAGCACTCATTTATAATAACGCAATTAACTCAAAACGTTAATTATGCCAAAAAAAATTATTATCTATTATTAAGTATGCTTTCTGGAAAAAATGTATGTGTAAGTCATTGTATAAGTGGCGGTTACTGCCTTTTAGGAATACCCAAAAATAAATTCAATGCTCAAAATGACTTATTAATTGCACAAGAAATTTTGCAAAAATGCAATGTTCTCACATTACCACACGATAGATATTTATATAGTAACCACGAATTTTATTGTTTTAGAATAAATCTCATGATAAAAAGTGATCTTCTATATAAAACCATTGATGCACTACAAACTTGCTTTAATATCTGATATTTGTTTTGGAACATCAATTTCTGGTTGTTCTAATATTTGTAATTTTTCAACAATATCTGCTAACTGATCCATTTCATTTATTGAGATTTTAGGACTTTCTATTTTTTTTATAATTTTCTTTTTAAACCCTTTTTTGAGTTGAATTTCAGAAATAAGGTTATAGTAACTTTTAACTATTCTAGGTAACATTACTACAATCATTGCTGAAACAGAAAATGTTAAAATCCAAGATCCTTTACGACTTTCAACCAATTCCTGAGATGTTGAAAGATTACATTTTTGATACAATTTTTCCAAAAAATCATTCGAAATTTTTAATGCTTCATCATAATTTTCGGTTTCAATATGTAATATAATTAATGCTTTTTGGTTACATGAAGATGCTATAAAATTTTTTCCATATAAACCATCTGAAATAATATGATTTAATTTTTCTTTATATCCTATAAATAGTAATTCATCTTCTAAGTTTAATTTAGGTAGTACAATAGAATTGATACATTTTAAACAATCAATAAAACATTCATATGTGATTATATCATGAATAGTATAAAATACGAGTGCCTCCAAAATATTTGTAATCTCAGCCTTTGATGCCGGATTGTAATTATTATACAAATATTTTAAAATTTTATCTAATAATTGAGGAATCTTGTCAAAACCGCGATAAATAAAAAAAATATTAATCAACTCATATGTTCGAGATTCCTCTAAAAATTTCATTGCTTCTTCTTGACTATTGAGACTAACTTCTTTTCCTCGATATAATACTTGAAAATCTTTTATGCTAGTATTACATAATAAATAACTAAAAACATAACTTATGCCTAATTTAACATTATTCAATTCGCAATCTATAAACTTATGACATTCAGCATGCATCGTTGCAAAATCTACATTTTCTAATAAACACGATTCAAATTCAATTTTTTCTGTTGTTGAACGTTCAAATGTACAATCATGTATTTGGGAAAATTTCATTTCACAGTTTTTCATATTAACTAAAATATGTTGTTTTTTTAATATACATTTTTGAAACGAACTTTCTTGTATAGATGTATTATCAAAGACACAATGTTCAAATACTGAATCCACAAAAAAACATGATTTCATCTCGCAAGCGCCAAAATTGACATTAATAAATTGACAATTAATAAATGTACTCCCAATAAAATCAGCTCTGTCAAAATAATTATTTTGAAACTTGATATTTTCAAATCGACTACCTCTAAAATCACTTCTAAAAAAGGAGATAGGTTTATATATTGAAAAATCAATATCTTTAAATTTGATATAGGAAAGATTCCTACATGTATAATCATCATTTTCATTAATTACTATATTTTCCATTTTAGAAAGAAATTTCATATAAACCTCATTTCTGTCAATTGACTTAATCTATAATTAGTATCGCACATTGTTTCCAACGGATAATACCGGATTATCCATCATTTTCATATCAACCAGACCCCTCAAAGATTTCTCTCCACTCATCTGGCTATTGTTTAATACAAATTTTCCAAATACACAAATAAACACTGAACTATATTTCACAGCATCAGTTACACTACCTATGTATTTTAGTTTTATCTCAAATGGGGATTTCTGTTGGAGAATTCCAACATATCTGAATTATGTGATATTTGTACTAGCTATCGCTTATAACTCATACTCCCATTCATCAAATTACTTTTTCTGTTAATAGATTACTCTCTTTGTCATTTCTTGTCAATTATTTTGTTGGAAATCTTTCTCGAAGGACTGCATTTCCCGGAACATTTCCTTATCGACATAGCAGCCGGCTTTCTCATGCTCCGTCAGATTGATGGCACAGTCAAACTGGTCAATGATTCCTTCTATCGGCTGTACCATTCCTTTCCAGCCATCTCCCATAGCATCCTGCAGCCGCTTCCAGTCCGTATACATTCTGACCGCTGCATTATTGTGCTTTCCTTCTATGGTCGGAAGTGAAATCTGCATATCCTTTTTCAGTACTGTCTTGCCATTTTCATCCGGCTCCGGAAAATCTTCTGACGTTTTAGTTGGAATAATAAATCGGGCTTTTGTCATTTCTATGGACAGAAATCTAAAATATAATTTGTAAATAAGCTTCTGCTCTTCTGTTGCCGGCTGCCCAAGCTGAGCAATCAGAAGCATCCATCTTACCAGGTCAGGGTTGGTAACCGGAATGCTAATTTCCGGTATATTGCTGTAGTCCGGCTCCGGAACAAATTCCGGTGCTGCTATTGCCGTATTTTCATTTACCACTTTGACTCCACAGGCACCGTTCATATAAAAACAGTATCCAAGGAAATTGTAAATTGCCTTATGGGAATCATCGTTTTTAATCTCTCTGATTTCATACCGTTCTTCCGGAAATCTGACTTTAAATATATCCTTATATGCCTTAGTCAGAATCCAGATATCAGGCGGTGTGCACATATATGTGCCATCCTGCCGGTCTACCGTCTGGGAAAAAAGTGCCGGCTCTCCTGTGATTTTACTGTATACGCAATAAATAGCAGGTGCTTCCAATACCTTTTGAACAAGGGATTTTGCAATTACACCAATCCGCTTTCGGACTTCTTCTTTCTCAGCATCATCCTTTGCCGGAATTACTTTCGTTTTATACCACGCATACAAACGCCAGATTTCTGAGCAATCTGTAATGCTTAATTCATCAAGTTCTTTCTGTGAAAGTACCAGTTGTTTTGACGATACATAAGTATCTCCCAAACCGGAAATATAGGCATCATGTACTTCTGCAACTGTTGTGGTTCTTGAATATACCATTGTTCCGCATTTTATCGGATAAGTTCCCGCCTGCTCCAGTTTCAATCCTACCCGGCAGTTTTCTGCTTCACGCACAGCTTTTCCCTGACCAACTTCTATTCCGAGCACTACTGTCACCAGTATTTCTCCATCATCATCCGAAAAATTACTCATGTAGACAGCATCACCCACCTGTATTTTTCCCTTCAGTTCACCTACAACCACGATATCATCTGTATTTCTAAGGCGGAACTTATCCTGTACTTTTAATACACACTTTCTTGCTGCTTCTTTGGAACTATTTTCCACTGCATTATCTTTATTCTTAAAAAGATGTAACTTTTCCCTGATTCCCATTGCGACCTGCTCCTTTTCGTTGTTCTAATTGTTCTGCTGTCTATCTATGATATATTCCAGCATTTTTCTCGCATTAGCTTTTTTCATTTGAAGTTCAAACAGTCTTTCCTTTTTTTCGTTAAAAAACAGATATGCCACATTTCCCGGCATTGCACTAACCCCGGTAATTTGCCCGATTGGGATATTTTTTAGTTTTCTTTCCGCATAGTAAAATACCTCATTTTCCTTTATAAATATTGCCGAATATGTAAAATGCTGACACAAAAATGTTGCAAAACCAAGCTGAACCATACAGCAGCAAAAAAGGAACAGAAATAGTGACGCTATTTCTATTGAAAATAACAGAATCACCCATTCCAAAACACTAATTATATAAAACAGAATTCCAAATATCCATATTATTTTTTTATCCCCTACATAGATAAATGCTTCTGCTTTATTATTTTTCTGCTCTTTCTTACATTCAAGCATAAACTTTAAATCAAAAATTCCTATCACAAA
>OMFM01000064.1_pt1 | contig 53520 bp, 50 predicted proteins | sample 1645661 | NCBI WGS metagenome assembly OMFM01 (sample SAMEA103958128, study PRJEB25191) | human gut metagenome | reverse complement strand
ACGTGCTGGCGGAGATCCCCCGCGTCCGCAAGGACTTCGGCTATCCCCCGCTGGTAACGCCCTCCTCCCAGATCGTGGGCACCCAGGCTGTGATGAACGTCATCATGGGCGAGCGCTACAAGACATTCCCCAAGGAGTCCCGCGCCATGCTCAAGGGTGAATACGGCAAGCTGCCCGGCGAGGTCAACGAGGAGGTCCGCGCCAAAGCGGGTATTGCCCCTGAGGATGTCATCACCTGTCGTCCCGCCGATTTGCTGGAGCCGGAGCTGGAGAAGTACCGCGAGGAGTTCAAGAGTCTGGCCAAGTCCGACGAGGATGTGCTGAGCCTGGCGCTGTTCCCCCAGGTGGCGCCCAAGTTTATCGAAAAGCGTGACCACCCCGCTGCCGAGGCGCCCGCAGCTCCCGCGGCCGCCCCCGCCAAGCCCGCCGATGATAATGCCGTCCGCGAGCTGTATGTGGAGTGGAAAAACTGACAGTTCTTCTTTCCTTTCCCGCAGAGAGCCGGAAAAGCCCCCGCTTTTCCGGCTCTCTCTTGATTTCAAAGAAATCCTGTTCTTTTCGCAAAAAAAGCTTGCAATATCGGCGCACATCGACTATAATAACACCGTTAACAGGATATGCACCTTTAGCTCAGTTGGTAGAGCACCTGACTCTTAATCAGGGTGTCCAGGGTTCGAGTCCCTGAAGGTGTACCATGATTTCAGCGGCTTTGGCCGATGAAATAGAAGAAAAAATGCGGCCCGTTGGTCAAGTGGTTAAGACAGAGGCCTCTCACGCCTTTAACATCGGTTCGAATCCGGTACGGGTCACCAAGTTCAAACTCCACCGTTTGGTGGGATGATTTAGCTCCATCTTTATGATGGAGCTACTTTTTTCGACAGGAGGTTTTTATGTCCAAGCTCATACGTCTCTCCGACCATTTCACGTATGGCAAGCTGCTGCGCTTCACGCTTCCCTCCATCTGCATGATGGTCTTCACGTCCATCTACGGCGTGGTGGACGGTCTGTTCGTATCCAATTTCGTGGGCAAAACGCCCTTTGCCGCCGTAAACCTGGTCATGCCCTTCGTGATGATCCTGGGCGGCATGGGCTTCATGATCGGCACCGGCGGCACCGCCCTGGTGTCCAAGCTGCTGGGCGAGGGCAAGCAGGACGAAGCCCACCGCACCTTCTCCATGCTGGTACTGTTCACACTGCTGTTTGGCGCAGTGCTGTCCGCCGTGGGCATCCTCACCATGCCCGCAGTGTCCCGTCTGCTGGGCGCGTCTGACGCCATGATGGCCGACTGCATTCTCTATGGCCGCATCGTCACCGGCTTCACCTTCGCCTTCATGCTGCAAAATGTGTTCCAGAGCTTCTTCATCGCCGCCGAAAAGCCCCGCCTGGGCCTTTTCGTCACCGTGGCCGCCGGCGTCACCAACATGGTGCTGGACGCGCTCTTCATCGCCGTTTTTAACTGGGGCGTGGCCGGCGCGGCCATCGCCACCGGCCTGAGCCAGTGTGTAGGCGGCGTACTGCCCCTGATCTACTTCCTGCGGCCCAACACCAGCCTGCTGCGCCTGCGGCCCGCCGCCCTGCGTCTGCGCCCCATTCTCCAATCCTGCGGCAACGGCTCCTCCGAGCTGATGAGCAACATCTCCTCCTCCCTGGTAGGTATGCTCTACAATTTCCAGCTCATGCGCCTGATCGGCGAGGACGGCGTCTCCGCCTACGGCGTTCTGATGTACGTCCAGTTCATCTTCGTAGCCATCTTCATCGGCTACTCCATCGGCAGCGCGCCGGTGGTCAGCTTCCACTTCGGCGCGCAGCACCACAGTGAGCTGAAAAATCTCCTGCGGAAAAGCGTCCTGCTGATGGCCATCGGCGGCGTGACCCTGACGGTCCTGGCCCGTGTGCTGGCCGCCCCCTTGTCCCGGCTGTTTGTGGGCTACGATGCAAGCCTCTACGCTCTGACCACCCATGCCTTCCGGCTGTTCTGCTGGTCGTTCCTACTGGCAGGCTTCAACATCTTTGCCTCCGGCTTCTTCACCGCCCTGAACAACGGTGCCGTCTCCGCTGCCATCTCCTTCCTGCGGACGCTTGTGTTCCAAGCCGGCTCCGTCGTCGTCCTGCCCATACTTCTGGGTGTGGACGGTATCTGGTGGGCCATCACCGCCGCCGAGATCTTTGCCTTTATCATCTCCGGCATCTTTCTGGTGCTCAAGCGGAATACGTACCACTATATGTGAGCGTTTTCCCCTTGCAATCGCATAAACATAGTGCTATACTATGTTTACTAACATAAGGGAGGTCTTCCCATGCTCGTATCTACCAAAGGCCGTTACGCCCTTCGGGTCATGCTGGAGCTGGCTCAGGACGACAGCGCCGCCTATCTCCCCCTGCCCGCCATTGCCGAACGGCAGGGCATCTCTGAAAAATATCTGGAGAGCATCATTTCCGTGCTGTCCAAGGCCGGCCTGGTGGACGGCCTTCGTGGCAAGGGCGGCGGCTACCGCCTGAACCGCCCCGTCGCTGACTACTCTGTGGGCCAGATCCTGCGGCTGACCGAGGGTTCTCTGGCCCCCGTCACCTGCCTGGAGGGCGACGAAAACACCTGCCCCCGCGCCGGTCACTGCACCACGCTCCCCATGTGGGAAAAGCTGGACACCATCATCAACGACTATCTGGACAGTGTCTCCCTGGCCGATCTGCTGACGCAGACCGACGGCGGCGCCCTCTGAAAGCATACCGAAAAACCTCCCGGACCACGCGGTCCGGGAGGTTTTTGTTTTTCAGGTCCGACTCAGCCCTTGTGCTCCGTCTTGGCCGTATCCGTCTTGCTGGCAGCGTCGGTCTTATTGGCGGCAGCATCCTCCACCGCGGAGACATTCGCGGCAGCGGCCGCGGCGTCTGCCGCTGTCTTGTCCTGGATGCGGTCCGCCGGGATACCGGCAGCCTCGGCCTCACCGCGGGTCATGGTGATGGGCGCGGCGGAGTCCTCCACCAGCTTTGCCATCAGCAGATAGCGGTGATGATCGTCGCCGTTCTTGCACACGGACAGCACCACCACCTTGTCGCCCGCCTGGGGCAGGTTGGTCTTGTCCACGTTCACGCAGCCCTCGGCACTGTAAAAGGCGTTCTGGTTGGTGTCGCTCTTGTACTTAGGATCGCTGGCCGCCTTGCCCAGCGCCTCAAAGAATGCGTTAAACACCTTCTCGTCCTTGAAGTCGTGGTAGTACAGGATGTGGCTGGTATCATAGGGGATGCATGCGAAGAACTTATAGGTCAGCTGACGGCCCGGCTGATAGATGTACATCACGGCGTTGTCGTCGAACTTCAGCGTCTCGCCGTAGCTCTGCAAACCGCCGAACATGGTCCGGTTGGCCATGTTGTGGCCGTAAATCACCGTCATGGGGTCGCTGAGGTCAGACTTATTGTAGTACGCCTGGATGTACAGTGAGCCGGCCTTGTTGGTCTTGCCGTCCAAATCGCGCTGCAGGTAGTAATCGTCGTCATACCCGGTGCTGCTCTTAGTGGACTTGGGACTCTGCGCCAGATAGTGGCCCTTGCTGATGGCGCACTGGGTGGCGTTAGGGATTTGGATGAACCCGAACACGTCCGGATACTTCTTCTCGTCAAAGCTGACGCCGTCCGGCAGCTGGATGGGCTCCGGCTCCACGATGACCTCATCCTTGGGGTCCGGTTCCGGTTCCTTCTGCTCGCCGCAGCCCACCAGCACGGCAGAGCCCAGCGTCAGCAGCGCCATCACAAGCGCCATTCGGCGTAAAAAGTGCTTCTTCATCTTCTCCATTGCTGCTCCTTCCCGCGGCTCCTCTCTTCCTCTCGAGCCGCTGCGGCGTGTCCGCCGCGTTGCAATATACTTTGATATGATACCATACAGCGCCCCTGATTGCAAGCACTTTTCCCCTATCCGACCCTTATACCAGCGTCATGCCGTACTGCCCCAGCAGCTTCTCGAACCGCTGCCGCTGCGCCGGTGTCATGCGGGCCGTATACTGCGCCGCCAGCGCCTGGGCCAGATCGCCGTTGCCCCGCTTCAGATAGTTCCCCACGGCCCGCTGCAGGCTCTCCGCCGCCGTAGAGCTCAGGCTCTCGCCCCTGCTGCCGGTATCTCCACTATCTGTAAGACGGACGCCGGAGGCGGAAAGTTTCCTCTCCTGCTCCGCTTTGTCGGAAAAATGTGCCAGCAGCGCCTGATACAGCTTCTGGTCCTGACTGCCCGCGTCCTCATACGCCTCCTGAGCCGCCTCCAGCTGCTTCTGCCAGTCACCACGCGCCTCCTGCCAGCGGTCATAGTCCGCCTTTTCCTGCGCGTCCAGCATACTATACTGGTTCTGCAGTGCCTTGCCCTCCTGCTGATACTCCGCCAGCGCTGCCTGCCGCAGCTCCGGCACCATCGCTGCCAGCTCCTGCAAATAGCCGTTGTACGCCTGCTGTCCCGCGCTCTGGGCGTAGCTGGAGGCATACCCGCCAGTCAGCGCCGCCGCCTTGCCCAGCGTGTCCTCCATGGCCGCCGCGCCGCGGGCGGCATACAGTCTGGCGTACCGCTGGTACGACTCATCCTCCTCCGGATCGTAGTCGAAGGCCTCACGCCCCGCGATCTGGTCATACAGCGCCTGCAAACGCTCCTCGAACCGGGACCGGTACGCCTCCGGCTCCAACGCCGCCACGCTGTCCCGGTAGGCCTGCGCCGCCGTCACCTCGTCCGATGGCGTATATCCCCTCTCCAGCTCCTGCAGACGCCGCGCCGTGCCCGCCGTGACCTCCGCCCTGGGTGCCGCCGCCTCTGCTGCTGCGGCGGCCTGCGCCGCCTGCTCCGCCGCCGTAGGCGCGGACAGCAGGCTCCCCCACGTCTCGTCGCCGGCAATACCGTCCACCATCGTCAGTCCGTTCTTCTTCTGATAGTCCCGTACCGCGGCTCTCGTCGTCTTGCCGAAGATACCATCCTGGTCCAGACTATACCCCCGCTTGTTCAATTCATTCTGCAGCTGCCGCACCGCGCTGCCCTGTGAACCGTATGCCACCATCGTATACGTCGATGCCATGCCTCTCTCCTCCTCGTCATGTCGTGCGCCGCCAGCCATACACGCCGGCGATGCCTGTCTCCACGCTCTCCCATACCGCGCCTGCCGGTGTCTCCGGCGCCGCAGGGCTGTCTGTCAGGCGCACGCTGCCCACCGGAAACAGCATCGCCTCCACTGTCTGTCCGTTCACCGTCAGCGCACCGGATACCGCCACATCCCCGTAAAACACCGCCGGCCACACGCACTCCAGCGCCTCCTGCTCCGCATATTTGCCGAAGGCCGCGCCCATTCCGCCGGCGCGCAGATGCAGCGTCACCCGGCTGGTGGCCGCCGTATACCGCACCACCCGCACGTTCCCCACCGTATCCTCCGCGCTCAGCTCCACCTCATAGGAGGTCCCGCTGTCCAGCCCACCGCCCAGCAGCTGCTCCGCCCCCGGCAGCAGCGCTGTATAGCCGCTCCACGCGCCGCCCACGGGCCGGAAGCGCGCCCGCAGGACCACCGTATTGTGCCCCTGCACATCGGCGCACTGTGCCGCGCACTTCACCTTCAGATACGCCCCGTCGTCCTTCTCTGTGCCGTCCGCGGCGCACCGCGCCGCCATAGACGCCGTGATGGCCGGCGGATAGTACGCCGCCACCGTCACCGCCTCGCCTGTCGCCGTCGCCGACCGTCCCCGGCTGTCCGTCACCGTGACCGTGGGCCGCAGCGTCCCGCTGATGCCGATGACCGCCGTCGTCCCGGTCGTGCCGGTCAGCTCCTGCCCCGCAAAGCGGAACTGCACCGACCGCACGGACGCGCCGCCCTGTGCCGCCGCCGTCGCCGCATACCGTATCCGGCTGATGCCTTGCACACACAGCCCCCAGCTCTCCGCTGCCGTACCGTCGTTTACCACCTCCGTGGTCAGCGCCGCCGTGGGCCGCATGGTCTCCGGCACATAGGCCGTGAACGCCGCGCTCAGGCTCCCCACCGGCGTACCGCCGCTGTACACCTTCACCGTCACCGTCCCGGTGCCGTGCGTCGTCTCCGGCAGCTCCCCGGCCAGCGACTCCGGCACCGTCCACTGGTACACCACGCGCCCCGCGCTGCTGCTCACCGTCCGCAGCGCGCCGCTGCTCAGCGTTCCGGAGGCCGCCCCCAGCACATAGCTGAACGTAAAGCTGTACCCATACCCGGGCCGCGTCAGCGTCAGCGTCCCCGTCTGTCCGATCACCGCGTCCCCCGCCGTCAGCGAGAAATCTCCAATGTCCTCCACGCGCTCCACCGGCAGCGCATAGCCGTAGCTGTCGTCTCTGGCAGACCCGGAGCCGCTGTACAGCCGTATCCCCAGCGGCGCGGTGCCCACTGCTCCTGCCGCTGTTACCCAGCCGCTGTCGTACTCGATCGCGCTGCTCCACCGGCTGGGCGATGCCGCCTTCAGCGTATGCCCGCTGCACACACTTCCGCCGTCCACCGTCACCGACAGATAGATAGGGTACCCAAAATACGATGCCCCTGTCAGCAGCGCCACCGTCACATAGATCCTGTACTGCATCGCGCTGCCGCTGCGCCGGCTGTCATAGCCGAAGCTGACGCCGATCTTCGGCACGCCGCCCCACTGGATGCTGTCCAACGCCGTATAGCTCACACACTCACCCTCCGATCCACCGGAAGGCCAGTCCGCCCTCCGCCGCCTCCATGCTCCACTGCCCTACATCGATACCGCCCAGCACCGTGATGTTCGTGATGTACAGCCGATTGTTGGACACATAGGCCACCTCCGTGGCGTCCTGCCAGAAGGACAGCCGCGTGGCGGTGAACACCGCGCGAAAGTTGTTCTGCTCCACCACCTTTTCGCCGTCCACCTCTCTGCACGTCAGGTCCTGTCCCACAGCCACGCCATACACCGGCGCGGCTCCGTCGTAGTACACGATACCCGTGCGGATATACCCCTCCGTGTCCAGCTTATAGTGCGCAAAGGCCGCGTCCACCTTCTCCACGTTGGCCTGCAGGTCGGAGAAAAAGCTGTAATACTGCGTCACCGCCTCCGGTGCCGCCTCCAGCTGGGCGCTGAGCTTCGCCACATAGCTGCCGAAGTCCGAGCTCGCCACATATTCCTCCTCCAGCTTCGCCGTCAATGCCGCCGTGGTCTTCTGTACCTGGTCCGCCGTCTTCAGGATCATGCTCCGCAGCGTCTCATACTGCCCGTCCGCCGTCTCCGATGCCGCCGTGCCCAAGCGCCCGTTGGCCTGCCGCCGGGCGGAGGCCTCTCCGGCCCCGCCGCCCAGCGCCTCCAGCTGTCCCAGCGCCAGGTTGAGCTGCTGGGCCATCTGCACCAGATACGCATACTGCTGCGTCACCTGCTCCTGCACCGATCCCGCCGGTGCCATCGGCAGGGCAAGCACGCTCATGGCCCGTCACTTCCCTTCTCATACACCGCTGCCGCGCTGTACACCCGGCACGGTCCGTCCCCGGCCAGCTTCAGCCGCAGATGCCCGCACCGCCGGGGCCGCACCTGCAGCACCGCGCCGCGGGTCTGCCCCACCTCGCCGGATACACCGCCCACCTGTTCCCAGACGTTGTCCCCGTCATAGCAGACGTACGCCTTCACCGTGCTCCCGGCCGCCGTCTTCAGCCGCAGCTCCAGCCGCGAGAGATACTTGTGCTCCGGCGTGTACAGTCCCAGGTCGCCGCTTTCGGCGCTCCAGGAGAACCCCGTCTCCGCCGTCCCCAATGTACCGCTTGTATCCAGCAGCCGTCCGTCGCTGCACAGTACTGTCATCTCCCCGTTCCACCGGGCGAAGGCCACCGCCGCCGTATTGTCCTGTCGGTGCCACAGCCGCTTCTGCGTGTCGTACACCAGCAGCTCCGTCTCTCCCGCCGCGTCCACGGCGGACAGCCAGTACCGGCCGCTTTCCCCGCCAGCCACGCCGCCGGTATACCGCTTGTCGCCCAGCGCCCGGGATACGCACACCGGCATACTTCCGTCAAAGGCGTACACCCCGTCGTTCCCCAGATAGTACACCACGCCGTCCGCCACAGCCACGGTCCTCTCCGCACCCTTCCGCACGCCGCTGCACGGCACCGTCACGATCTGGTGCCCGCCGCCCGCCGCCGGATAGATGCGCTCCATGCAGTTCTCCTTGAAGAACACCACGCCGCCCATGCAGGCCGCCGCCCCGGTAAAGGGTCCGTCCGAGCCTCTGGCGGCGGCGTAGCTGTCGGTGCTCAGCCCCGCAAAGCTGTTCCAGTTGTGGAAATCCCCCAGCGCGCAGGCGTATATCTCGTTCACCGCCTGACCGTCCACGATGCCGTACTTGCACCCCCACAGCCGGTTGCCCTGCTCCACCACAAAGTCCATCTCCGGCATCAGCCGCATCACCGTCACCGCAGCCGTCTGGCTGTCCAGCGTCCGGCACAGCGCCGGCACCAGCACCCAGTCGTCCTCCGCCGCCTGCAATATGTGCAGGCCGTTCAGCTCCGCCGCGCCGCAGCCTGCCACCGTCACGCCGTCCCCGGTGCGGAAGCCCAGTCCCACGCCCACAGCGGCGATCTTTGTGTACACCTCCGTCAGCGCCGTCCATGTGCTGCCGTCATACCGCCGCATCACGCTCTCCGATCGCTCCGTGTCCAGCCACAGATCCCCCGTCTGCGGCTCCTGGGGTGCCTCCGTGCCCGCCGCGTAGCTGCCCAGGCTCTCCCCCGTCCCGTCGCACAGGGTGAACGTCACCTCCCCCGTGGTGGTCCGCACATTCTCCATGCTCCCGAAGTCCGTCAGATCCTGGGTATTGATGTACTTCTTGTCCGGAAAGATCAGCAGATACGCCCCCATGCTCACCAGCTGCTTCCGGCTGTCCGTCAGCACCAACCCCGTTTTCGCGCCGTTCACATACAGCGCCGTGCCGTCCACCCAGAACAATCCGTCCTTCTCCGTCATGCCGTTGGGCTTTGTCAGCTGCGTCACCGTCCGCCGCAGGGGCCGCGTCTCCAGCGCCGGATACCCGCTGCTCCACAGGTTCTCCATCTGCTCCAGGCTCCCCGCGCCGCTGCCCGGACGGCGATCCAGTCCCCCGAACTGCTCTACGCCTGCCCGCTGCTGCGCCGCCGCCTTCAGCTTGGGAAAATACATCTCCGCCGCCCCCTTTCAGCACAGCCGCAGCGCCGACGCGCCGCCCTCCGGCACCGCCGTCCTGGCCCGGTAGTCCCGATAGGTCAGAAACGCGTTGTTCCACAGGCCCGCCGCGCTGTTGTACCGCGCCGTCTCCCCGTTGGCATAGTGCACCTGCGCCTCCACATAGTGCCGGTACAGCTCGTCAAAGGGCGGCTCCGCCGTCAGCTCTGTCACCTCGGTCAGCACCGGCAGTTCCCCCGTCTCCCGGCACAGCTCCCGCCGCACAAAGCCCTCCGCCTGGGCCAGCCACCGCAGCTTCTCCGCGCGCGCATACCCATTGGGCAGCAGCGCGTCCACCCGGTCCAGCACCTGTTTTGCCGTCGTCCTTGCCATGGCCGTCACCTCAGGACGCTCTCTCGTCCACATAGCGCCGGGCCGCCTCCGCCATCATGGCGGCGTTTTCCAGCACCTCCGCCACGCACATCGGCACACGCACCTCCACGCCGCGCATGATCTTCCAGCTGCGTCCGTTGACGGACACGATGACAAAATTCTCCTCCTGCTTTCTGCCCCTGGGCAAAAGCACCGTTGTCATTTTTTCCTTCATCTCGCCATTCTCCTTTCCCCATGTAAGACCTCGCCCCGCCGTCCGCCCGCGTTCCGCAGGGGGCGGTGGCCTCGACGTCCCGTCAGCGCGGCGTGGCCGCGCTGACGGCGGCATTTCCCGCAGGGGCGGACGACCCGTCCGCCCCTGCTCCACGCTCCCTCAGTTCGCCTTATCCTCGTCCGAATAGCTGCTGCCGCACTCCACGCGCACCATGTACTCGTCGTACAGGATAGCCGCGGCGTGTACGCCCTTCCAGCCCACGCTGGAGCGCTGGTCCAGCGGGTCGGCGGTGCCGGAGCTGCCGCGGGGCTTCACGATGACCTCCGTGCCCTCGCTCAGGTCCACCACGCCATAGGCGCCCTTGCCCAGGAACAGGCAGCCGTACACGGCGCAGCCCTGCTTGCCGCCCTCACCGGGGTAGATGACCTCCTTGTCGCCCACGGTGACGGTCTTGTCCAGCACCAGCTTCGCGTCGGTGTTGCTCACCACCTGGCAGCGGGTGCCGCCCAGCACCACATAGCGGCCCGCCAGCGCGCCGGCGGCCACAGTACCGCCGTTGAAGGTCACGTCGGTGCTGGCCATAACGTTTCCGTTCACCTTCAGCGTGCGGCTGTCGGCGGCCAGGTCCTCACCGCGATAGATCTTCGCCTCCGTGGTCTCCACGAAGCGCACGCCGTGCAGCTCACCGATCTCGCCGGAGAACAGCTCCGTAGCCCCGGCATACTGGTGGGCGGCGATCCACGCCTCGTCCTGGCGCAGGTCAAAGGCCACGCTGGGGTGGATGATGCACACATACTTGCCGTCAAAGGTGGGCGCGTTCATCTTCTTCAGCTGGGTCGCCGCCTTGGCCACCAGCTCGCTGGTCATGCGGCAGTCCTTGTCCAGCGTCATGCGGCTGGTCACGTCGGTCTTGGTGCCGTCGCTGCCGATCTTGGGCGCGTAGATCACCTGCTTGCCCTGCTGGATCTCGTTTCGGGTCACCGTGTCCAGCGTCAGGCCCATATTGCTGCCGTGGCGGTCAGTGATCTCCAGCACCACGTCGTCGATGGCCGTCAGATCCAGCATATCCGACACGGTGGTGTAGTCGCCGTACTGCGCCAGCTCCTTGGTGATGTAGCTGACGGAGATACCGCTGCCGTCGGGCGTCACGCCCTCGGTCAGGGGCTTCAGCGCCTTGTCAAAGGCGCCGAACTTACGCCACTCCACGGTCTTGCCGCCGCCGGCAGGCAGGCCCTTCGTGGCCGCGAACTGGTTGTGCACCAGCTGCGGTTTGGCGTTCTCCAGCAGCTCCATGCCGTAGTAGGTCTTCATCTCCGCGCTCAGGCCCGCCGTGGTCTGGGTGTTCTCCGCAAACATCTGCAAATTCATCTCCATGTTTTCTCTCCCTTTCTAAAATCTGATCTTTTCTCCATCCTGTACTCTCTTCCGTATCGCCGCCAGCTCCGCCCCGCTGAGCCCCCTCGGGTCCCAGCGGCTGACGCTCCTGCGCCGTCCGCCGTTCTCCGCCACGCGGCTTCCGCCGCTGGCGATGGCCTGGGCCATCTGCTGCCGCGCCCGGATCACCGCGAATTCCATCGCGGCCTGCAGCTGCGCCTCCTGCTCCCGCTGCCGCGCCGTCTCCGCCGCGGCCGCCATCTCCCGCAGCCTCTCGTTCTCCTGCCGCAGTCCCCGCAGCCGTCCGTCCAGTATTCGCCGCACCCGTGCGTCGAATTCCCCCTTGTACCGGCCGCGTATCAGCGTCTCGAAGTCCTCTTCCCCGCCGGGTACCCCCTGTTCCCCGGCAGGTACCTGCTGCTCCCCGGCGTCGGGAGCCATTCCGCCCGTCTCCTCCGCAGTCTCCTGCGCCGTCTTTTCCAGCTCGTCCATCCGAACTCTCCTCCCCGTGGTAGGTCACGACCCAACTTCCACCCTGCCGGGGTATTGCCGCGCCAGCAGCGCCAGCCCGCACCGCACCAACGCGAACTCCCGGGCACAGTCCCCTGTCCCCGCGATCTCCGCGTATCCCGGCGCGCTTTGGAACCGTTCCAGCCGCCCTGTCTCCCGCAATCTCCCCGCCAGCGCGTACACCAGCGCGGACGCCGCCGCGCATACGATGTCCTTCCCATACTCGCCGTACCCGGCGTGGCCCCGCACCGTAAGGTGCGCGCCGCCGCAGCTGGCCCGTATCATCTGGGCCGTACCGCCTGCCGCGTGGCCTGCCGCTGCCGCGTCACCGCGTCGCTGCTCCGGGACGCCGCCGCCTTTCCGCCGCTGCTCTCCCGTTTTTCCAGTTCCCGTTCCAGCGCCTCCGCCAGATGGGTCCCCTGGCTCTTGTCCAGCAGCGTCACCGCCCGCCGCAGCGCCTCCGTCAGCCACGCCTTCTGGTCCGTCTCCTTCTGTCCCTGCCGGATGACCTCCGCCAGCGTGTCCTTGCTGCGGAACTGCATCAGCTCCAGGCACCGCAGCGCCTGCTCTGCCATATCGCTGCGGAAGAACCCCATCTGAAACAGCTGCAGGGCCAACTGGTTGTACTCCATGGTCTGGTACGGCGTCTCGTCCTGTGCCATCACCTCCAGGTCGAACTCCGGCACGCGATAGCCCCCGGTCAGCAGCGCCCTGGGCCGCAGGCCCCCGTTGCCGTAGGCGACAAACGCCCCGCCGTCCCGGCCCAGCAGCCGGAACTGCCGCGGCACGTCGTAAAACTGCCGGATCAGCTCAATGCACAGCGTCACCACCTGTGAAAACGCCTCATACCCGTCGTCGATCATGTTCCGCGACAGCTTGCCGCCCGCCTCCTGCAAAGCCGCAATAGCCGTGGCCGCCGTCACGCCGCCGGCGGTGCCGCCGCTCATCACGTCCCGGTTGCCCGCCGTCTCCTTCATCTCCGCGATCTTGTTCTGCAGCACCGCCACATACACGCTGTCCAGCGCCGGCACCCGGATCGGCGCGATGGAGTCCGCGCCCAGGTTCCCGTTGGTGTGTACGAAGGGCCTCGTCCAGTCGGCGTACTCGTTCTCGTTCACCGCGCCGTCCGCCCGGATGAAAAACCGCGGTGTCGCCGCCGCCAGCGTGTTTTTCAGAATAGCCTGGTTCATCAGGTCGATCTGCTTCTGCGCCGACTTGCACAGATCCACATACCCATACCCGCAGGGCGTCCCCTCCTCGGGAAACAGCGTGTCGAACACGAACGGGTACTTCCCGTGGTCGTACCAGCCCCGCGCCGCCATCTCCGGGTCGTTCTCCGTGGCATACAGCACATTCTCCCCCACGAACTTGCAGTACTGCAGCACCTGCCGTCCCTCACGCTCCGTGTGGTAGTACCAGTCCACTACCAGCGACTGCTCCGACGTGTCCACCTTGTCGTCGAACAGATACCGGCTCACCTGCGCGCCGCCGCGCCCCAGCTTCCCCTCCAACTCCGGCCACCTCCGCACCAGATGGTTGTTGGGCACCAGCTCCGTGCAGAAAAAGTGCTCCGACTCCTGTATGTCCGTGACCCCCGGCTCCCAAAACAGGTTCAGCACGTCCATGCTGCGGATGCTCACGTCGCCCAGCCCGTGCAGCTTTTCGTTGTCCCAGAACACGCCGTACACGGCGCACCCGGACTTCAGCTTGTCCCACCACGCCTTGGAATACGTCCGCCTGAACCGGTCGTTTTTCAGCAGCACCGGCAGGATACGGCTCAGCGTCTCTGCCTCCTGCCGGTCTCCCGGCTCCCGGGGCAGCACCGTCGGCTCCGGATAGCAGTCCATGGCGTCCGCGTGCTTGCTGAGGATGCAGTTCACCAGCCAGCCGCTGGCCGGCCGCACGTCCTCCGGATTGCCGCCCTCGCCCGCCTTCTCCATCTGCTCCCAGTGCCGCAGCTTCCAGAACTGCTCGTTGTCGATGATGCGCCTGTTCAGATTTTGCTTGCCCGCGCGATAGCGCCGCAGCACCTCCGCCGCAGCCCGTACCGCCTCCGCCCCGATCTTCACCGGAGCACCGGCGTCCCGCGCGGTCCTTGTCTCCTGCTCCATCCGAGCACCTCCCTTTCATGTTCTGTCCCTGCCCCCGCCCAGCCCGAAAGTTGCCCGCAAACGTGCAACACCCCAAATTTTTTTCCCCAGCCTTCCCACCAAAAAAAGCGCAAAAAAAGAAAGCCCTTACGGGCTTTCTTTTTTATTTGCTCTTAGTGACGCTTTTTAGCGGTCCACGCCATACCGGTCACGGACAGCACCGCCGTCACGGCGTAGATACCCACGCCCGCGTCAAAGGTCTTGGGGCTGGTGCCCTTGTTGTCGTCCTTCTTGGTGTCGGTGGTGGTGGTGGAGTTGTAGTAGTAGCGGGGGATGTTGCCCACGGAGCCGTCAGCGTTCTGCTGCTTGCCGCTCTCCAGGTACTGGCTCACATCGGCGTCAAAGGTACCGCCGGAAATAGACGCAGTACCCGTATTGTTCGCGTTATAGGCATCCACGATCATCTTCTGCGTGTTGTTCGCGCGCTTAAATGTACCGCCTGTAATAGTCAGTTCACCCGCAGAAGTTGCAGCGGCTGCGTCGCCACCCCAATTAGACGTAAACAGCACCGCCTCAGCAGATTCCAGTGTCTTAAAGGTTCCGTTGTTAATAGTAGTCTTGTGCCAGTTCATGATAACATACTGCGCAGTGTTGGAAAAGTTACCGCCGTTTATGACCAGCACACCGGCCGCGTCATTCTTGACCGTGTTGACACCGCCGCTGAACGTACCTCCGTTGATGGTCAGGGTAGAAGCATCAGTGCCTTCACCACCGTTGCGAATCATGCTGGAGTAACCGCCATTATTATACACGGTAACACCCGCATTGATTTCCATCTTTCCATAATTGGCAATGGTATAAAAGCTATTACCGCCATTTGTATAGGGCGAATATGTTCCCTTTTCCTGAGAACGCTCAAACGTACCACCATTCAACACCGTAACACCATAGTTTACGATAGCACCCTTTGCGTGTGTCACATTATCCACCGTGCCGCTGCCGTTGATGATCAGGGTCGCCCCATTCTGAACAGTAATGGTATCGCCGCCATTATTGGTCAGCGTCTTACCGTTCAGATCGAGGGTCAGGTTCTTGTTAATGGTGACATTTTCCTTGGTGTCTGCAATCAGCTGCACGGTCTGTCCCTCAGTTGCCGCGTTCACCGCATCCTGCAGCGTCGCATACTCAGTCTCTCCGACTTTTGCGACCGTCTCACCCGCCGTCTCCGTCGCCCACGCCATCGTCGTGACGCCGATCGCCATGACCAGCGCCAAAATGGTTGCCAATATCTTTTTCATTTTTCTTACCCCGGATTTTTTAGATTTCCGCAGGGTGCTTCGTTTTAACAAGCTTAAAACGCCAAAGCAGAGGTACCTCTGCGGATAGTCAGATTATAGCACGGCTGCATAATTTGTCCAGCCCTTTTGTGTAAAATTTTGCATTTTCGTCGTCTGCGAAATTCGGACCGGGGGAGGGGCCGCGCCCCTCCCCCGGTTTCTCACGGCTCCCGCCGTATCTCCGTCCTCTCCCGGGGCGCGATGGGCCGCATCATGCAGAAATACCGGCTCTCGTCCGCCGCGTGGTCCTCCTGTCCCGTGTCCACGTCCTCCGGCGCCGTGGTGCTGTACGACAGCCCCGGTACCGTCCGTATGAACGCCCGGCAGTTTTCGAACACATACAGCATGGGGTACCCCTCCCCGTCAAAGCTCATCCGGTAGTGCAGCTGCATCCACCCCGGTATCCGACGGTTGTCCCCCTTCTCAAAAAACAGCCGGTGCTTCAGCGCCGTCTCATAGATGCTCTCGCCCCGGCTGGCGTCCCAGATGGCCGGGTCCGCCACCCCCCGTATGGTCCGTCCCCGCAGATACGGGTGCTCGTCCTCCATCCGCCGTATCTCCGCGAACTGCCGCTCCGGCGTCCACAGCACGCCCTCGTCCGGCGTTCCCGTGCAGCCGTACAGCTCCAATATCCGGTACACGCACCCGTCGAAGTCCACCGCCCACCAGCCGCAGGAAAAGGGCTTGGCGTACCCGAAGTCGTAGCTTCTGTACACGTTCCACTCCCGCGGGATGTCAAAGGGCCGGATCACGTGCGTCCACCGCCGGTCCGCGTAGTGCGCCGGGTCGTCCGTGAACTCCTGGAACACCTGTCCCGCCAGCACGTCCCACCGCCCCTCCAGCCACGCCGCCCGCAGCTTCGGCGGCAGCGCCTCCAGCTGCCGTATATACTCCGGCTGCCGCGCCAGCAGCGCCCCGTTGTCCGTCACCCGCGCCGGTATGAACGCGTACTCGCCCCCGTTCTCCCCCGGCTCATACCGCCGGTCGATAAACAGCCGCTTGATATACCCATGCCCCGGCCCGCCCGGGTTGCACGTGTAGTAAATGCGCTTGGGAAATCCGTTCACGCCGCGCACGCACGCCGCCAGCTTCCGCATCCACTGCTCCTTCAGTTGCGTGGCCTCGTCGAAAAAGATCACGTCGTACTCCGCGCCCTGATAGCGATCCGCGTCCCGGTCGCAGGCGCAGTATCCGAACTGCAATACGCTCCCGTTCCCGAACACGAACCGTCTCTCCTCCGCCCGGTATACGGCCGTACCCGCCAGCTCCAGCCGCAGCGTCTCCAAATGGTTTGCCTCGATCTCCGGCATGGTCCGCCGCACCAGCAGCATCCGTATCCCCGGATACCGCTGCGCCAGCAGCTTGGCCTTGCACCGCACCGCCCAGCTTTTCCCGCCGCCCCGTGCCCCGCCGAAAGCGACGTACTTCTTTTTGCACCGCAGAAATTCGTCCTGCTTTGCGTTCGGCGTCCCGATGTATATATCCTCCATGTTCTCTCCCCCTTGTCTCTCTTCTCTCCGCGCTTACTCGCTCAGCGCCCGTACCTCCTCTCCCATCAGCACCTGCACCGTCTGCACCGCGGTCCCGCCGCCCAGCTCCTTCTCCAGCCCCGCCAGCGTCTGCAATATCCCCGCCAGCTCCTTCAGCTCCTTGGTGCACGCCTCACCTTTTTCCGCCTCCTCGGCCGCCCGCTTCGCGCCCCGCATCAGCGCCCGCGTCATTTCCAGCAGGCACGCCCTGCTCTCCGCCCTGCGCCGTCTCTCGTTCCGGCACCCGCTGACCCAGTTCTCCTTCCGCGCGTGCCGCCCCACGCTCTGCACCGAAACGCCGTATTCCTTCGCCAGCTGCATATAGGTATATCCACCCGCCTCGTACTTCTCCCGCATTTCCTCCCAGGGTGCCGCCGTCTTATGCATCCGCCTCACCTCCGACCACCTCATACGCCGCCAGTATCTGCGCCGCGAAATCTGCCAGGCAGCCCCTGCACACGTTCTCACCGCTGATCCGGTAGTATCGCTCTCCCCGCCGCAGCTCTCCGCCGCACAGGTCGCACTGTCCGCACACTGCGTCCGTCCCGTTCTTTCTGTACTTCATATCCGTACCCCCTTATCAAGATCGTCTATACCCCTTCCCCCGGAAAGCAAAAAAGTTGCCCGCAAACGGGCAACACCCCCCAAATTTTCCCCCAGCCTTTCCATTAAGGGCACGCCCCCCTAAGCCTTCCCCCTGGGCTTCGCGGTGTTGAATGACAGGCCGGTGGCCTGTCAGATCCGCGAACCGACCGACCCGCAGGGAGACAGGTGTCCCCACAGGGGGCGGATAAGGTGTAGCCGCGCAGCGGCGTAAAACGCCCCCGTCCCGCTCCGCACCGCCGCACAGAAAAAAGGGCCGGCTCCCGCCGGCCCTTTTTCTGTTCTCCTTTAGCCCGGAGGCCAGGTCATATCCCGCCCCGCCAGCACATGGAAGTGCAGGTGCTTCACGGTCTGTCCCGCCTGATCGCCGCAGTTGTTGACGATTCGGTAGCTCTCCACGCCCAGCTCCCTGCAGATCTTGGCGATGACCTCGAAGCAATGGGCCACCACACCGCTGTTGTCCGCCGTGATGGCATTGGCGCAGCAGATATGTGCCTTGGGCACCACCAAAAAGTGTACCGGTGCCTGCGGCTCGATATCATAAAAGGCATAGCATTGTTCGTCCTCATACACCTTTTTGCTGGGGATCTCTCCGTCAATAATGGCGCAGAACAGGCAATCGTTCTTCATGGCCGCATCTCCTTTCGCATATGTTTTTGTTGTTATTTTTCTCCCAATTCCCTTTTGTGTTCCTGCGCGCTCTTGAGCCCTTGAAGATGCAAGGCTTTGGAGCCGTTTGGAACACAAAGTCGAATTGGGACTTATTTTTTCATAATACAGCGCATTATTTCAACTTTTCCGCCACGAAATCATCCACGGCCGCCAGTGCGTCGTCCACCTTCAGCAGCTCGGTGCCGCCGCCCATGGCGCTGTCGGGCTTGCCGCCGCCCTTGCCGCCGCACACGGCGGACACGGTCCTGACCAGATCGCCGGCCTTCACGCCCCGCGCCACGGCCTCCTTGCCGCACACCGCCAGGAACGTGACCTTCTCGCCCACGATGCTGGCCAGCACGCCTACCACATGGGGATCCTTGTCCCGCAGGAAGTCGCCCATCAGCCGCAGGGCGTTTGCGTCCAGACCCTGACGGGTGCCGGTGATGACGTGCAGCCCGTCCACGGTCTTGGCGGAGGCCAGAATCTGCTTGGCCTCGCCCATGGACGCCTCGCTCTTGAATTTCTCCAGCGCCTGCCGCAGCGCCTTCATCTCGCTGGCCTGCTGCTCCAGACGCTCCATCAGCGTCTCCGGCGCGGACTTGAAGAACTGGGACGCCCGGTTCAGCAGCCCGCGGCTGCGGCGCATGTCCTCCATGGTGACCTTGCCGGTGGTGGCCTCGATACGGCGTACACCGGAGGCCACACTACTCTCGCTCTTAATACGGAACGGACCGGCTTTGGCGGTGTTGTCCAGATGAGTGCCGCCGCACAGTTCCATGGAGAAATCACCCATGGTCACCACCCGCACGGTCTGACCATATTTTTCGCCGAAGGTAGCCACCGCGCCCCGGGCCTTAGCCTCGGCGATGGGCAGTTCTTCGGTGGTAATGAGCAGCCCGGACAGAATAGCGTCGTTGACCATATCCTCCACCTCATCCAGCTGCTTGGGCGTAATACCCTCGAAGTGGGTGAAGTCGAAGCGCAGGCGATCCGGCTCCACCAGAGAGCCAGCCTGATGCACATGGTCGCCCAGCACCTTCACCAGCGCCGCATCCAGCAGGTGGGTGGCGCTGTGGGCGCGGCGGATGGCGGCGCGGCGGTCGGTGTCGATAGACGCCGTCACACTGTCGCCCACGGCCACGCTGCCGCTGAGCAGCTTGCCGTAGTGCATGAACTTGCCGCCCTTGTTCTTCTGCACATCGCTGACCACGAACTCCATGCCGTCGCCGGTGATCACGCCGTGGTCGGCCACCTGACCGCCCATCTCGGCGTAGAAGGGGGTCTTGTCCAGCACCAGGATCGCCTCCATACCGGACACGATCTCGTCCACCAGCTCGCCCTCGGCCACGATACCCAGCACCTTCGCGCCGTTTACCGTATCGTGGTCATAGCCCACGAACTCTGTGGCCGGCATGTCCTTGCCGAACTCCACGCCGGCCCAGCCCAGATCGCCCAGCGCCTTGCGGGCTTCGCGGGCACGCTCCTTCTGCTGGGTCATCAGGGACTGGAAGGCGTCCTCGTCCACAGTCATGCCCTCCTCGGCGGCCATCTCGGCCGTCAAGTCGATGGGGAAGCCGAACGTATCGTACAGCTTAAAGGCGTCAGCGCCGGAGAACACCGTCTCGCCCTTCTCCTTGTGGGAGGCCAGCATCTCGTTGTAGATGCGGATGCCGCCGTCGATGGTGCGGGCGAAGTTCTCCTCCTCGGTGCGGATGACCTTGGTGATGTAGCTCTGCTTTTCCTTCAGGTCGGGGTACTGCCCCTCGTTCTCGTGTACCACGGTGTCCACCACCTTGTACAGGAACGGCTCGTTGACGCCCAGCAGCTTGCCGTGGCGGGCGGCGCGGCGCAGCAGGCGGCGCAGCACGTAGCCGCGGCCCTCGTTGCTGGGCAGGATACCGTCGCAGATCATAAACGTGGCAGACCGGATGTGGTCGGTGATAACGCGCAGGCTCACGTCCCGCTTGTAGCTCTCGCCGTAGTGGGCGCCGGTCAGCTCGCTGACCTTGTTGGTGATGTTCATGACGGTGTCCACGTCAAACAGGCTATCCACGTTCTGGCACACGCAGGCCAGACGCTCCAGACCCATACCGGTGTCGATGTTCTTCTGCTTCAGTTCGGTGTAGTTGTTGTGGCCGTCGTTGTCGAACTGAGAGAACACGTTGTTCCATATCTCGATATAGCGGTCGCAGTCGCAGCCCACGGTGCAACCGGGCTTGCCGCAGCCGTACTCCTCGCCGCGGTCATAGTAGATCTCGGAGCAGGGGCCGCAGGGGCCGGAGCCGTGCTCCCAGAAGTTGTCCTCCTTGCCGAAGCGGAATATCCTGTCCTCAGGAATGCCGATCTCGTCCCGCCAGATGGCGAAGGCCTCGTCGTCGCTCTCGTACACGGAGGGATACAGCCGGTCGGCCTCCAGCCCCACCCACTCAGGGGAGGTCAGGAACTCCCAGCTCCACGCAATGGCCTCGTGCTTGAAGTAATCGCCAAAGGAGAAGTTGCCCAGCATCTCGAAATAGGTGCCGTGGCGGGCGGTCTTGCCCACATTGTCGATGTCACCGGTGCGGATGCACTTCTGACAGGTGCAGACGCGGCGGCAGGGCGGCTCCTCCTCGCCCTTGAACCAGGGCTTCATGGGGGTCATGCCGGCGTTGATCAGCAGGATAGATTTGTCGTTCTGGGGCACCAGCGAAAAGCTGGGCAGACGCAGGTGGCCTTTCGTCTCAAAGAACTTCAGGAACATTTCCCGCAGCTCGTTCAGGCCGTGATAGGGATGGCTCATAGTCGTTGTCTCCTTTGCAATATATACTAAAAATCTTTTTTGCTCTCGTTCCATTGGCGGGTCAGCGCCGCCAGTTCCTCCTCCAGCTTCTGATAGAATATGGAGATATGCAGCCCGTCCGCCAGCGCGTGATGTACCGTCAGTGTCACCGGCAAGGTGGTACGCCCGTTGGCGGTAACGTATTTGCCCCAGTTGATGCGGGGGTTGCTGTCATTGGGGTTTTCCATGGGGTTCTGCGCGTGCGTATAGTGCAGCCAGGGCACGCTGGACACGAAGAAAAAGCTCCGCAGGTCGCCGTCCTCGGTGAGCGTGCCCCGCTCCAGCACCTCCCGCTGCCGCCGCTGTCCCTCCGCGATGAAGGTCCCGTAGGGCATGTCGCCCTCCACGGTGCAGTAGACATACACGCCGTCCGGCTTCATCACGGTGTAGGACGGCGGGCACCAGTCGTACTCCACCACCGTGCCGTCCTCCGCCAGCCTGCGCCGCAGCTGCGGCACGGCGTTGGCCGCCCGCACCACCGCATACAGCATGCTCAGGAAAAACGGTCTGCCGCCACGCGCGGCCATCATGTCGGTGATGTCCATCTCTACCGTCAGCCCGGCAAAGGGGAACGTCATCCCCCGGAAGTAGGCAAACTGCCCGCAGCGTGGGTCTTTTTCCATGTCGATGATCGTATAGTGCATCTCCCACCTCCTGCAACGAAAAACGCCCCTGTTTGCCATAGCAAACAGGGGCGAAAATCACTTCCGCGGTACCACCCTGATTTGGCGGCGAGCCGCCCTCTCAGTGCCCTGTAACGGGAGCATCCCGTGCCATTCATCACGGCAGGCTCAAAAGCGGCTGTCACCGTGCCGATCCCAACGGGCTTGCACTGTCCCCGTCTCGCTCCGGGCGGCCTCCGGTAACTCTTCTCTCTCATCGCCATTATGGAATATAGCGTTATTTTACCACAATGTTCCCCATTGTCAACACGAAATTTCTCTTTTTGTGAGATATTCCCCCTTGTCTTTCCGCACTGCTGTGGTATACTGAGTACCGTCATTTTTACAGAAAGAGGGACCTCCCGTGCAAAAGCTCTCCCGCAACGACCATATCGACCTGTACCGCCACCTGGCCTTCTGTGCCGTGGGCGGCTTCTTCGGCTGCTACGCTGTTCTTATCCACAGCGGCGTCATGGGCAACGCCCAGACGGTGAACCTGATCGAGCTGCTGCTGGATGCCCTGCGGGGCGACCTACACGCCGTGCTCCTGCACCTGGGCGCGCTGGTGCTGTACGTGCTGGGCACTATGCTGACGGTGCTGCTGCCCCACTGGTGGGGCTGGGATATGCACTATGTATCGCCTGTTATCACCGCCGCAGCCGCCGTGACCGTAGCCTTCCTGCCGGAAACGCTGAACGTTGTGGTGGCTCTGTATCCCATCTTCTTTGCCATGAGCATCCAGTGGAGCAGCTTCGGCGGCGCCCGCGGCTTTTACAGCTCCACCATCTTCTCCACCAACAACACCAAGCAGACCTCTCTGGCCCTGGCCAACTACCTGTGTGACCATGACCGCGCCCACCTGCGGAAGCTGGAGGTCTTTGCCCTTACCCTGCTGTGCTTCCACATCGGTGCGGCAGCGGCCTATTTCGCCGTGACGTGGTGGTATATCCGCGGTGCGCTGGCCGTGCTGCCCCTTATCGCCTGGGCCTTCTTCCTGTCCGTATGCGAACGCAGGCATGAAGCCCTGGCCGAGGAACCGGAGACCATCCCCGACAGCAGCGCCCACCCCACCAGCAACGCATAAAAATTGTCCCCCGGCGAAGCCGGGGGACAATTTTTATGTACTTATTTCCCACTCAGCGTCACCGCGTGGCGGATGAAGCTCATGGGCGGCACCGGACGGGGCAGCTGCATGGTAAACACCATCTGGGGCGTCTTCGGCTCCGCCAGGCCATTGCCCTCGCTGTCGCGCATCACCGGCACGGTGATCGTAAAGGGCTTCGTATCCGGCCCCACCACCTCCACGATGTCGCCGGCGGCAAATTTGTTCCGCAGGCTCAGGGTGGCCAGCCCATTTTCATCACAGTTTGTCACCACGGCGCAGATCTGCCAGTCCCGCAGATACCGGGCGCTCTCATAATACTGCCCCGGCTGGCCGTAGAAAAAACCTGTGGCGTAGTGCCGGTGGCTGATGTGCTCCACCTCATCCCGCCACACCGGGTCAAGCGGGCGCCCTGCGGCCACGTCGTCCAAACAGTGCCGGTACGCGCCGGTAACGATGGCCGCGTAGTAAGCGGACTTAGCCCGACCCTCGATCTTCAGGCAGTCCACCCCGGCGGCCATCAGGTCGTCCAGGTGGTCGATCATGCACATATCCCGGCTGTTCATAATGTATGTGCCCTTTTCGTCTTCGAACACCGGGAAATACTCCCCGGGCCGTTTCTCTTCCATCAGCGCATACTGGTAGCGGCAGGGCTGGGCACATTCGCCCCGGTTGCTGTCCCGTCCGGTCATATAGTTGCTCAGCAGGCAGCGCCCGGAGTAGCTGACACACATAGCCCCGTGGCAGAAGGCCTCCAGTTCCAGCTCAGGGGATACCCTGGCCCGAATGGCGGCGATCTCCTCCAGGCTCAACTCCCGGGCCAGTACCACGCGGCTGGCGCCCAGATCGTACCAGGCCTGGGCGCAGACGTGATTGGCGATAGACTGCTGGGTGCTGATGTGCCGCTGGCAGTGGGGCGCGTACTTCCCCGCCAGGGTGAACGCGCCCAGGTCCGCCAGAATCAGGGCGTCCACCCCCGCCGCGTCCAGCTTTTCCAGATGGGCGGGCAGGGCCTCCGCCTCATTCCAGCGGGGCATGGTGTTCACCGTGGCGTGTACCTTTACGCCGTGGTCGTGGGCGAACTGCACCGCGCGGGGCAGCTGCTCGTCGTCAAAGTTTCCGGCAAAGGATCGCATCCCAAAGGACGTACCGGCCAGATACACCGCACCAGCGCCGTACAGCACCGCCATCTGCAGCTTTTCCCAGTCCCCTGCGGGGGACAGCAGCTCTGGCTTTTTCATCTTCATCATCAGGAGTAGATAGGCTGATATTCACCGCTGTTAATGAACTTCAGGTGCTCGTTATAGTCGGTAAAGAAGTGGCTTTTGCCGTCCTTGCCCAGGGCGAAGAAGTAATAATCGGTGTCCGCCGGGTAGATGGCCGCCTCAATGGCGGACAGGCCGGGATTGCAGATGGGTCCCGGAGTCAGGCCGGGGTTGATATAGGTGTTGTAGGGACTGTCGATCTCTGTATCGAAGGTCTTGACCCCGTCGTGCTTCATGATATAGTTGATAGTAGAGCACAGCTGCAGCGCTCTTCCGCCCTTCTCGCTGCTCGGGTTCTCCAGACGGTTGTGGATGACAGAACTGATGTTCTTGCGCTCGGTGTCGTCGCCGATGGACTCCTTCTCGATCAGGGATGCCATGGTGATGATCTCCTGCAGGGAGTACGGAGACGCCTTGATGTCCGCCAGCATCTGCTGGCTGATGCTGTTTTTGAAGTACACCAGCATCGTCTCCACCGTATACACCGCGGACCGGTTCTTGTCGAATTCATAGGTGCTGGGGAACAGGAAGCCCTCCATGCGATCGATGCTGCCCAGCTTGTCGTCATCCAGGAAATCGTAGTCCTCATACGCAAAGTTGGCGCAGGCATCCTCCAGATCCTCCTTGGTGGCCACGCCCTTCTCCGCCAGCAGATCGATGATCTCCCGGACGGTGTAGCCCTCGGGGATGGTGACCTTGATCAGGCCCTGGGCCTCCTTGGCGTCCGTCTCCCAGTCGTGCATATTGGTAATCAGGGCGCGGAAGTCCATATCACTGTTCAGCTTGTAGGTCCCCGGCTCCACGTAGCGGTTGTAGTGCAGGAACGTACCGGCAATATTGAACACCAGTCGGGAATTCACCAGCCCCGCGTCGTGCAGCTTCTTGGCCACATCTCCCCGGCTGTCACCCTCCTCTACGGTGATCTCCACCTCGGTATAGGGCTTGTTCAGCGAACACACGTCGTTGACCAGCAGCCAACCGATGCCCGCCAGCAGGCAGGATACCAGCACTACACAGGCCAGATAGATGATGGTCCGGTTGCGCTTGGCCTGACGGCGGCGGTCACTGTGGCGGCGCTGCTCGGAGGACGCCTGCCGGCGGACCTCCTCGGCGTCCCACTTCGCCGTGGCGTATTCGTTTCGTTCTTCACGGTTTCCCATAAGTCTTTGCTCCTTTCCCAGCGTCAGCCGATAAGATCGGCCACGCAGGTCATCACTTCGTTGTGTATGTCGTCTATCAGGCGAGGCGCGCCCGCCCGGGCGCAGTCAATGCGCGTCCAGCCGCAGCGTGCCACCACATGGGCGGCGTTTTCCCGGCAGCGGCGCAGGTATTCCTCGTCCTTCTCGTGGATGTCAGCAGTGGTGTGGGTGGCGGCCTCCCGCAGGCGCATCATCTGTTCCGTGGCCTCTGTGGGCATATCCAGATACAGCACCCGTGTGGGCTCCGGCAGCCCCAACAGCCGGTACTCGAAGTCAAACAGCCAGTCGAGAAAACCGTCCCGCTGCTCCGGCGGCAGCTTACCGGTCTGGTGAACGGCGTTGCTGGTGGTGTATCGATCCGCAATGACCAGTCCGCCCTGCTCATAGTACGCGCCCCAGTCCTGTTTGTAGGAGGCATAGCGATCCACAGAGTAGAACACTGACGCGGCATAGGCATTCACGTCGCCGGGCTTGTCCCCGAAGGCACCGCCCAGATACAGGCGGATCAACGCAGAGGACTCCTCCTGATACCGGGGGAACTCCAGCTTGCGGAAAGGGATACCGCGGCGCGTCAGTTCCTCGCACAGCAGCCGGGACTGGGTAGCCTTGCCGGACCCGTCCGTCCCCTCGAACACGATGAGTTTTCCCTGCACAGCGCTCGCCTCCTTTGGACACACTGACCCATAGTACAGGGTATTGTACCACAGTTTTCCCCATTTGTAAACCATTCAAACGGGCCTGTACCCTACAAAAGGGCCGCCCCCTCCGGGACGGCCCCTGATACGCTATTGCACGGCGGCCTTTTTCTTCTGCTTCTCCTCATAGACGGTGTTCAGCACATACAGGATAACACCCGTCCAGATAAACAGGAAGCTCACAAGCTTCTCGTGGGTCAGGGCCTCGCCCATGATGGCACCGCAAATAATAGACAGAGACGGGCTGATATACTGGCAGATGCCCGTGGTCATCAGCGGCAGATGCCTAACGCCGATGGAATAAAACACCATGGGCAGTCCGGTGATCACACCGCCGCCGATCATCAGCAGTTGCTTGACGACCGTCATGCTGCCCATACCATTGTCCCCCATGCGGAAAAACAGGATGAACAGCAGCGCCACCGGCACCATCATCAGGATCTCTGACGTGGTAGACACGATGGAATCGATGGTCAAGCTCTTCTTGATGGCGGCATAGATGGAAAACATCAGCGCCAGGGCGATGGTCACATAGGGCACGCCCCCGAAGCCGGAGGTGCTGAACACGATGCCGACCACCACGATGGCAATGATCACAAAGTGCCGCCAATTCATCTTCTCGCGGAAGATAACGGCCCCAAGGGCAAACACCACCAGCGGCTGGATGTAGTAGCCCAGGCTGCATTCCAGCACGCGGCCGTTCTGCACCGCCCACAGGTACACCAGCCAGTCGCCGAACAGCAGCACCGATGCAGGCATCTCCCGCTTGAGCACCTGCTTGTCCTTGAATACGGCCAACAGCTGCGGCAGCTTTCCCTGCACCTTCAGAATACACAGGCAGGCCACCGCTGCCCAGATAATGCGGCAGGCCATGATGAAAAACGTGTCGATCTCGCCGCACACATTGGTGCACATATACCAGTACAGCGGCTGGAAACCCCAGACGAAAAAGCACACCGACATAGCCCCCAGGCCCTTGCGGTAGTTGACCGTTTGCATACGTTTTCCCTCACTTTCCTACAGAAATCGGGTAGTTTCCCCATTTACAGCGTCCAATAACCATGATATGATAACACCTGCAATGCGGAATAGCAAGCCATATTTTCCCGGAAAAGGAGGTTTCTCATGCTGCTGTTTGACATGGACGGAACGCTGATCGACTCCAACGGCATCTGGAAGGACGTGGACACGCGTTTCTTGGAGAAGCGAGGTCTGCCCTATACGCAGGAATACTATGAGGGCGTGGCCCACACCATCTTCCCGCTGGCGGCCAAATTCACAAAGGAATTCTGCCATCTGCCGGAGAGCGAAGCCGCCATCATGGCCGAGTGGATGGAGATGGCCGGCGACATTTACGCCACGGACGTAACGGAAAAGCCCGGTGTCCGCGCCTATCTGGAGCAGATGAAGAACCGCGGCGAGCGTATGGCTGTGGTCACCAGCGCGGTCCCTGTTCATTGCCGTGCGGCGCTGACCCACCTGGGCCTGCTGCCCTATTTCGAGCGTATTTTCTTCGCCCAGGAGCTGGGCACCGAGAAAAAGTACCCCGCCCTCTGGGAGAAGGTCGCCGCTGCACTGGGCGTCTCCCCCGCAGACTGCACCCTGTTCGATGACTCCGTGGAGGCCATCCGCGGCGCCAAGGCCGCCGGGATGCACACCGTGGGCGTGGCAGACCCCTACTTTGCCTCCACCGCTGACGAAATGGCCCGCACCTGTGACCGTTACATCTCCAGCTTCGGCGAACTGCGGGTATCCCAACTTTCGTGTGGGTTGGGCGGAAAAAAGCAGGGAGCTGAGAGCTAAATCGTTTCGTGTGGGAACGGCGCAAAAAAGTTGTGCTGAGTTTCTTTTCTCGTGTGCTACCAATTTAAGACCTCCTGTTATAGAATTTCTGTAACAGGAGGTGATTTTTATGAGCAGAAAAGACCCGTATTTTTCCTTCAAAGACAAGGACAGCGCAGAGTACAAACCGCAGTATGGGACGGCGTACACGCCGCGTCAGGAGAAAATCCTGTCGGGCGAATTGCCCTTGGAGGACATCCGCCCCAACGAACTGAGCCTGCTGAAGCAGAAGGCAAAACACCTCGGCGATATGGAGGGCTACGAGATAGCGACCCTGCGTTACGAGGAGATGCTGCATCCACTGGATGCCTACTACAATCACTACACCGCCGAGGAAGCGGCGGAAATCCTTCGGAAGCTGACGCCGCCGGGGTTTGAGTCGTAGGCGGCGGAGGGCAACTCCGATGGACACGAGCCACAGAAACAATGTTCCTCCGTGCGAGGACGACGATGACATTTGGTACTGGGGCTACTCCATATTCGTGCCGCATATTCCCAACACGCGGGCGTATCCCTATGTGTCCCGCATCATGGGGCCAGACCCCAAGTACCGCTTTGCCCGCAAGTTCCTGCAATATCAGTGGCCGCCAAAGACACCGAAAGGCCGACGGTTCGATGTGGAGCTGCCGGGAGATGGCGTCTATGAGGTCGGCATCAAGCGATGGAACGCGGACAAGACCCTGCTGCTGGAGCGGCAGGTATACTGGCTGTTGCTGCTGGATGGCAACGAGTACACCATCCCCAAGTGGCAGGTGCTGCCGCTGGTTGAGGCACTACGCAGCGGTATGCTTGGTGCCTGAAAAAGAACCCCCTCGTGAGAATTGACCTCACGAGGGGGCTTATGTATGTAGCGTTATATGAGCAAGAATGTTTTTCTCGGAAATTGAACGACATGAAACTCAATACGCCATTCAATATCTTCTGCCACCAGTTCAAAATGTAGCGCGGAGCAGACAGCGTGTAGATGTCCTTGAGCGTTCTTTCCGAACACAACTGCGGCTGGGCCAACCGCGCCACCGATAACACCGACACAGACAATACCGTTTCTGGCCTCCGGCGCATAGCTGTCAGCACATGGGGCGATTTCCAGAGGCCTGTCGCCCTCAGCACAATCGCAGATTGAAATATCATCATCATCTGGTTCAGGAGAAATGGTATAGCTCATGGCAGTAAAATGTGTCGGGTAGCACCAGCGATTCGAGTCAAACTGTTGTTGAGAAATCGCCTGTTCTTCCAACTCCTGCACAGTCAATGTGTATTCCGTTCCGCTGACCGGATGGGAGAAAGAAAACGAATCGCCGGGAGCGTGCGTCTTGAAATGCGGGCCGGGTACGTGGCACGGCTGCTGCTCCATCGCAAGAGAAAGTGATTTTATTTCAGGGCGGCGTTTCCTGCCCCACGGATAAGACTCCCTGTAAATCATCCAGCCGTAGGAGTCGTCTAAGCCATAATGCGCGGCTGCTGCTTGCGCCACTTTCTCGTTTGCTACTCCATCTGGCAAGCATGGACTAATGCTTACTGCACAACCATGAGAAGGCAGTATTGTTTTCCCGTTCAACTCTATTTTGGTACTGAAATCAAGGCAGAGCGGATTTTCCAGTTCCATCTGCATTTGCTGTTCCTGCGTAAAGTTTTCCGCTGAATCATTCTCAGCAGTCAGGTTCCATTTTGCTATGAACCTACGGATGTCCTCCGCTTCGGCACGCACACAGAAATCCACGACCAACCCCTTGCTGCAAGAATACACCGCAGGGATAACCCAATGGTGCTCCGCCCAATCAAATTGTTTATTCAATTTGATTTCTGTCCCAGCACGGTCTTTTCCCAAATGCCCCCAGAAATTCCCTTCAAAGTAGACTTTCCATTCCGGAGCAGTCGGTTCTGCCGCAGGGTTCATATCAACATCGTAATAGTCCTCTGTATACTTGATTTTTCCGTAATCAAAGGATGCTTGTAGCTCTTTGAGATACGCCCACGGATGCTCCATCGGAGTCAAGTTCAGCCGTGCAGCGACTTCAGATAGCCGCACCTGTTGTGCTTGCGTCGGTGGATTATTCCGCAAGAAGGCTTCAAATTGTGCTTCGTCCCACATCCAAGCCTGCTCCGGTGCCGCCACATCACCGCAGGCAAGAAGCAGCCGCAAAAAGTCTGCAAAATCTTTCGACAAAGGGTGAACAAAATCAGGCGCGGAGTTCATGGGACTGACAGCAAAGACCATACCACCAAATCCTCGTATAAAGCAAAAGTGGATGCCGTCCACGCCTGCCCAGCCAAATATAGAGGCACCCTTTGGCGTGCAGAAATAAGGGTTATTATCTTCACGACGTTCCACTCCCACAGGAGAGAGGTCAATTCCACTCCGCAAAAACTTCTGAAATGTTTTATCCATAATTGCCTCCCTGAATTTCCGTTCGCTAATTTTACAGTAATTATATACAAAGAAGCGTTGCAGCACAAGGGTTTCAAGTTAAAATGCTTTGTAAAAGCCTCGTGAGAATTACTCTCACGAGGCTTTCTGTCATTTGGAATTGTACTCCCGCAGAATGTTTTGAGCAATGAGGGCGATTCTATCCTCCACGCTCATAGAGGCGTAGGACTCAGACACGGGAGGCGTTTCCATCCGCACGAACTCCTCACAGAACCGTACCGCCATCGCCTCAACGGTGGTGCCAAATTTGGCGCACAGCGTGGCCATTTGCTCGTACAGGGCGGTTTCCATGTCAATCCGTACATCTGCCATTGCCATGTTACTCCACCTCCTGCTCTTCTGCCGCAAAATCCTCATTCTGCAACGGGCATTCATCGTTGTCATCGTCCTCACGGACATAGTTGCTGAAGGCCAGCAGCGAGTCTTCCTGCGGCGCAAACTCCGGCTTCATAGAGCAGACCGTTTCACAGTGTACCTTCGGCTTCGAGAACGAAAGGAACGACATATATCCCATCGCGTGAGGCGGCTCGTTGTAAGAAGGCTCCTCGGCAACAGGGACGCTCTCCGTCTGCATCGTGTAGACAACGAGAGCCGCAACCTTGTCGCTGTAAAGAGCCCGCGCACGCAGCCGTTCAAAGCTGTACCCGTTTCCCATGCGGCTCATGTCCTCCACCATCCGGTTCAAGCCCTCCGTTACGGCATTGGTAAAGCGGCGGTTGGGTTCAAAGTAATTGAAGATTTCCTCGTGCCACTTCCTCGTGAGGGTGTTCTTGGCCGAACGAAGGTCATCAAACAGCTCCGGCTCTACCTCGAACCGCTTCTTCCATGCCTCGATTTGACGGCAGCCAGAGGGCGGGATAAGCTCCGCCCATTCCTTGCAGTATACCTCCGCCGTCCTGCGGTCAGGGGCGGTGTAGATGCGGTCAAAGCGTTCCTTGATAAGCCGCAGATGGTTGAACTCAGGGAAAGTCGCGCAGATATTTGCCATTGCGTTGATACGCCTCTCACTTTTGGCGAGATTCTTGGCGTTGAACTTGAACAGATAGGTGTTCGTCTGGGCGAGGTTCCGCACCGCAATCATGCGCTTCTTTGCACCGCCCTCCGGCTCCGCTTGGATGAGGGCACCGATATAGGCCATGATTTTGCTGCGGGCTTTGGCGATTTTCTCGTAGACGGACTGGCAGACATGGAACTTGTCCACGACGATGGCGGCATTGGGCAAGCACTCCTGCACATAAGTACGATAGCCACAGGACATATCCATCGTTACGACCTCGATATTGGTGTCGTAGCCGACCATGCTCTCAATGGCTGCAATGACGGTATCCTTCTTGTTGTCGGGACACATCTCCAGCAGAACACGGTTTTCAATGTCTGTAAAGATGGCCCGCATATTATGGGCGATGTGCTTTTCATCAATGCCCAATACGCGGGGAGCAACAACGGGGTCACAGGATTCCTTTATCTCGCTGGAATACTCGTCAAAAATCTTGCCGATGGTGGTGTCGGAATAGCCGTATTTCAGGGCGACTGTACTCAGCGGCTTGGTAAACGCCTCATGTCTGATTTCGTCATAAAGCCGCCTTGTCAAATGCCGACTCTCCATAATGTCCGGCGATGGCGGGGAAAAGGACTTTCCGCATTCGCTACAGATGTACCGCTGCACCGTCAGGTCTATATCGACCTTCGTGCGTCCGCTGTTGACATCGTGAATGCGGCGCGGAGCCCCTGTTTGGCCGTGTGCGTGAACGGCGGTACTGCCGCAGAAACGGCATTTTCGATTTCGGTAGTCCTCCACATGGCAGGAGAACAGTAAGTAAGGATGCCCTGCCTTGGGTCGATAGCAGGCATCTTCAATTATGCCGCGCAAATTCAGGTGCGGAATGGGAATGACCTCCTCCATGTCATCCGGAGTCAGTCGAATGTGATTCACAGTCTTCATCGTGGTATACCTCTCAAATTCATCAAAAATAATGTGCCGGGGAAATGTATTCAAATAATTGATGAAGACTACGCTATTTACTTTTGGTATACCGTGGCTTTAGAATAGCACAAATGTTTGATTTGTGCAATAGGGTGTTTTGCGTTTTTTCGAACAAATTTTCTGAAATATAGATTGAAACTGCAATATAATTATTGCTTTTTACAACAAAAGGGAGTATACTGGAAACAGTAATTTGACCAAGCGGGATAGTTGCCAAAAGAAGTTAATTTGTTATAATTGATGTAAAGAGTACAGTGAAAAGGAGAACGACCATGGCGGACATAAAGAGAGAACAGGAACGCGATGAGCTGCACCGTGCGATTTGGAATATCGCGGATGAGCTGCGCGGCAGCGTAGATGGCTGGGACTTCAAGAGCTATGTTCTTGGCACCATGTTTTATCGCTACATCTCTGAAAATCTGGCTTCCTACATAAATGCCGGGGAAATAGATGCCGGTGACAAAGATTTTGATTATGCCAAACTGCCCGACAGCGTGGCGGAGGAGATTCGGGACGAGATGATAAACTCGAAGGGCTTTTTTATGCTGCCCTCCGAGCTGTTCTGTAATATCCGGCAGCGGGCTGCACAGGATGAAAACCTCAACGAAACGCTGGAAAAAGTCTTTACCCATATCGAGGAATCTGCCAAGGGGTCTTTCTCCGAGGCCAGCTTTGCGGGTTTGTTCGATGATTTCGATGTAAACAGCAACAAGCTGGGCGCGACTGTCGCCAAGCGCAACGAGAAGCTCTGCAAGCTGCTCAACGGCATCGGCGAAATGAAGCTGGGCGAGTTCAAGGACAACCAGATAGACGCCTTTGGCGACGCCTACGAGTTCCTGATGACCATGTACGCCTCCAACGCCGGCAAGAGCGGCGGCGAGTTCTACACACCCAGCGAGGTGTCCGAGCTGCTGGTGCGGCTGGGTACGGTGGGCAAGACGCAGGTGAATAAGGTCTACGACCCTGCCTGCGGCTCCGGCTCCCTGCTGCTGAAGGCCACCAAGATTCTGGGGCCGGAGGGCGTCCGTATTGGCTACTACGGGCAGGAAATCAACATCACCACCTATAACCTGTGCCGCATCAATATGTTCCTGCATGATGTGGGCTACGATAAGTTTGACATTGCCTGCGATGACACGCTGACCAATCCGCTGCACTGGGACGATGAGCCCTTTGAACTCATCGTGTCCAATCCTCCGTATTCCATCAAGTGGGCCGGGGACGAAAACGCCCTGCTTATTGACGACCCCCGTTTTTCGCCTGCCGGTGTGCTGGCCCCCAAGAGCAAGGCCGACCTTGCCTTTGTGATGCACTCGCTGTCGTGGCTCGCCAACAACGGAACGGCGTCTATCGTCTGCTTCCCCGGCATCATGTACCGTGGCGGTGCGGAGCAGAAAATCCGCAAATATCTCATCGACAACAACTTTGTGGACTGCGTTATCCAGCTTCCCGGCAACCTGTTTTTCGGAACCTCCATCGCCACCTGTATCATGGTGCTGAAAAAGAATAAGCCTGACAATTCGACGCTGTTTATTGACGCCTCCAAGGAGTGCATCAAGGTCACGAACAACAACAAGCTGACGGCGGAGAACATCAGCCACATCGTGGACTATTTCACAGCCCGCGAGGATGTTCCCCACATCTGCCACCGCGCCGCCTATGAGGAAATCAAGGAGCAGGAGTATAACCTCTCCGTCAGCACCTATGTGGAGCCGGAGGACACCCGCGAGGTCATTGACATCGTGAAGCTGAATGCAGAAATCGAAGAAATCGTGGCGCGGGAGAATGTCCTGCGGGCGGAGATTCAGAGGATTATTGAGGAGATTGAGGGGTAATAGAGGAGGCGCGATATGGTTGGCGAATTGCGTAATCTCGGAGAGTGCGGGAAGGGCGTTCACAAAAGGTGGATTTGGGCAGAAAGGAAAGATTTTGATAGAATCTGCGATTACCTTCAGAAGATTGGCAACTCTATCCAAGACTTAAATTGGGAAATATCATTCTTGGACAAACCAACAATGAAAGATGTTATATTTGTTATTGTCTTAGTAGACTGGATATGTGAAGCGTTTGAGATTCTTCAAAGATTTCTTCGTCCTGCTTTATTGAACGATTTTACCTATCAAAAAGAAGCCGAGCTACAGCAAGCAAAAAGATATTTTAAGGCACTACGTTCTTTCGTTGTGGCGCATCCATTATCCACTAATCGCCACAACGACTATGGATTTGACGGTGATTTTATATGTGTTGATACTGTGGCAGAGATTCCTTCATTCTTTGCTGATATTGCATTGAAACGTTCTGCATTCTATGTAGATTACATGGGATTACACAGGTGGAGGGATGGAATGAAGGCAGACTTTTTCCTCTGTTCATATTCTAAACGAATTGATGAAATGAAGTTTTATAAACATATAGGGTGTAGCTTTGCAGATATTTACCGTGTTGCGGAGTTGCACATTGACAAGCTGTATGCCTTGGATAAACATTTATCAAAAAAGAAGAAAAAGGACTTTGGTGTATAAGATGAATAAGCTCAATGAATTGATACAGCAATTTTGTCCCGATGGGGTAGAGTATAAAACTTTAGGCGAGATTGCGACGGATATATACCGTGGTTCCGGGATAAAGAGAGAACAAGTAACGGTATCAGGGATTCCGTGCGTTCGTTACGGGGAGATTTATACAACATACGGAATATGGTTTGATAAATGCGTTTCTCATACTGACGTGAGCCTTATCTCTGGACCTAAATATTTTGAACATGGCGATATTCTCTTTGCGATTACGGGAGAGAGTGTTGAGGATATAGCAAAGTCGTGCGCCTACGTAGGACATGAAAAATGTCTTGCTGGAGGAGATATTGTTGTTCTGAAACACGCACAGAACCCTAAGTACCTTGCGTACGCCTTGTCAACATTAGATGCAAGAAAGCAAAAAAGTTCCGGTAAAGTAAAAAGTAAGGTAGTACACGCAAGTGTGCCATCCATCAAGGCGATTCGTGTTCCCCTCCCGCCCATTGAAGTCCAGCGTGAAATTGTCCGCATACTGGACAATTTCACCGAGCTTACCGCCGAGCTTACCGCCGAGCTTACCGCCCGTAAGAAGCAGTATGAGTATTATCGGGATAAACTGCTGGCGCTTGATGTCTTCAGGGGGAGGGCAAGTAAATGCAATGTACGGACTTTTCGGATTGATGAACTGTGCAATATAAGTCGTGGGAAAGTAATTTCCAAGGATTATATCAAAGAACATCCCGGGCATTATCCCGTTTATTCTTCGCAAACCGAAAATGATGGTGTCCTTGGTTGTATATCGGAATATGCTTATGATGGTGAATTTATTACATGGACAACTGATGGAGCAAATGCAGGAACTGTATTTTTTCGTAATGGGAAATTCAGTATTACGAATGTTTGTGGACTGCTTTCACCTAAAAATGGCGATTTGAATTTGCGCTATTTGTACTATGTCCTTTCTAAGGATGCGAGACAGTATGTAAACAAGGGCATGGGAAACGCAAAACTTATGAGTAATGTAATGGGGGGAATAAAAATTGCCGTTCCTCCACTGAGCATACAGAACCGTATTGCAAATGTCCTCGACAACTTCGATGCCATCTGCTCTGACTTGAACATGGGATTGCCTGCTGAAATCGAAGCGCGGCAGAAGCAATACGAATACTATCGGGACAAGCTGCTGACGTTTAAGGAAAGGATATCTATATGACAGAATTCCTGCATCCCGAACTAAATAAACGCTTACGTAAAGTGATAAATTCTTCACCTATCTTTCAAGAAGGCAAACTGCGCGGGAATTTCAACTTGTTGTGTGCTGCAATGGACCGCATTGACACCTGCGTCGCATATCTGAACAAGCATTCGAATTTCCCTCGCACAGAAGAAGACTTTATTATCTTTCTCATGTTTGCAGCCATGTTACGTGATGCTGTTTTGGATGTCCTTGTAGGTGTTTTGCCGAACTTTGAAAGGAACAGTGGCGAACTGCACTTTTTCAAAGACACCTATCTTCATAGTGCTGTATATAACCCCGATAAACCAGTTCCTTCAGATGACCGCTTTTTCGAGTATATTCGCACACTTGCCTTTGCTCACCCCACAGATACAAGCCGCCCCACATTTCTGCGAAAAGATGAGAAACAGTATTCACCGTGGGTAATCGTAAACAGGACGCTCAATCGCTTTATGGGAACGCCAAATATGGTGGGAATTAGAGTTTATACAACGGCTTCCGATGAAATCATAAATATACAGTTTCCGTTACAAGTGTTAAAAGACTACATTTCAAGTCGATATGAGAAACTGTCATTGGCAATAAGTTGGGCAGAAGAGTCTATTCGAAAAGCTGAGGCAGAGTGGAGAGAGCATCATATCAAGAGAAATGTGAGCCCAGTCGAGGAGTTGACATCCATAAAGGAGGTTTTGGCTTTACGGTATCAGTCAACTGTGGAAATTGATGATATGATTCGTGATTTGACCTGTCCCCTAACAATTCAAGAGAATCTGAAATCTGTTTCGGAGTATAGAAATGCTATTATTGATGCCATTCCACAGATATGTGATGGCATAGAAAACCTTGAAGAACTGTTTAATATCCCTGTCTATAACGCGCTGAGGGAACTTCCCAAAACGATGCCGCAAGGAACATACTATCAGTTGGAAAAAATATTCACGTACTTAGATGATGCATATTCAACGGGAGAAAACTATGCCTTTGGGCTTGTGCAGGCGGGCGATTTTGCAGAGAGCTTTGCAAAAAAGTGGGTAGTGATTTGCCCACAAGAAATGCCAATATGTGAAATACTTTTATTGGTGCGGACAGCTTGCTATTTAGAAGCTCAAGCGCAAAAAAGGAGACAACCATTATGAGCCAATATAACATCATCGCGTCTACCACCGAGAGCACCGTGGTGGCGGAATATACGCCGGGAACGCGGCGTTCAGACAGTTATCAGAGCGAGGCGCAACTGGAAAAGGAGTTTATCCGCCTGCTGTGCGAGGTAGGCTATACTTATCTGCCCATCCATACTGAGGCGGACCTCGTCGCCAACCTCCGCACGCAGTTGGAGAAACTGAACAACTACCAGTTTACCGATGGCGAGTGGGAGCGGTTCTTCCAGCAGAGCATCGCCAACGCCAACGAGGGCATCAAGGAAAAGACCCGCCGGATACAGGACGGTGACACGGCGCAGGCGTTCAAGCGGGATACCGGTGAGTCGAAGAACATTCGGCTGCTGGATAAGAAATGCATCCACAACAACACGCTGCAGGTCATCAACCAATATACCGTCTCTCAGGCGGAGGGCGCGGCGCACGACAACCGCTACGATGTGACCATCCTTGTCAACGGGCTGCCCCTCGTCCATGTGGAGCTGAAGCGGCGGGGCGTGGCTATCCGCGAGGCGTTCAACCAAATCAACCGCTATAAGCGCGACAGCTTTTGGGCGGGCAGCGGGCTTTTTGACTATGTGCAGATATTTGTTATCTCCAACGGAACGAATACGAAATATTATTCCAACACCACCCGCTTGGGGCATATTAAGGATTTCAACGCCGCTGCGGTACGGAAGCGCGGCAGGACCAGCAACAGCTTTGAGTTTACGTCGTTCTGGGCGGATGCCAAAAACCACATCATCCCCGACCTGATGGACTTCACCAAGACCTTCTTTGCCAAGGCCACGATACTGAATATCCTGACGAGGTATTGCGTTTTTACCTCGGAGGATTTGCTGCTGGTGATGCGCCCCTATCAAATTGTCGCCACGGAGCGCATCCTCAACCGCATTGAAATCGCCACCAACTATAAGTGGTACGGCACGGTGCAGGGCGGCGGGTACATTTTCCATACCACCGGCTCCGGCAAAACGCTGACCAGCTTCAAAACAGCCCAGCTCGTGGCAGACCTGCCGCATATCAGCAAGGTGCTGTTCGTGGTGGACCGCAAGGACTTGGACTATCAGACCATGAAGGAGTACGACCGCTTTGAAAAGGGAGCGGCCAACGGCAACACCTCCACCGCTATTCTGACGCGGCAGCTTGAGGACCCCAATGCCAAAATCATCATTACCACCATTCAGAAGCTGGCAAAGTTCATCAAGAAAAATGCTGGTCATCCGCTGGCGGATAAGCAGGTGGTCATCATCTTTGACGAGTGCCACCGCAGCCAGTTCGGTGAAATGCACCTTGCCATTACCCACTATTTCAAGAAATACCACCTGTTCGGCTTTACGGGCACGCCTATCTTTACGGACAACGCCGGCAGCGGCAAGACCCCGACCCTGCGAACCACCGAGCAGGCCTTTGGCGACCAGCTTCACGCCTATACCATCGTGGACGCTATCAACGACAGAAATGTGCTGCCGTTCCGCGTGGACTATGTGCAGACGATGAAGGAGGAGCCGGACATTGACGACAAGCCGGTGTGGGACATCAAGCGCGAGGAAACCTACCTCACGCCTGAGCGCATTACTGATGTTACAAAGTACATACTGGAAAGATTCAATCAGAAAACCTACCGCAACGAAAAGACCTACACATTCAATGTGCTGCAAAATATCGGCGAGGTGGCCTCCGCCAAGCGGCAGAACGATGTGGAGGAAATCAAACGCCAGCAGCGCGTCAGCGGCTTCAACTCCATCTTTGCCGTATCCTCCATCACAGCAGCCAAGCTCTATTATGAAGAGTTCAAGCGGCAGATGGATGCCGACCCCAGCAAAAAGCTGCGTGTCGCGCTGATTTACAGCTATGGGGCGAATGAGGTAGAGGCGGACGGCATCTTGGACGAGGAAAACCCCGAAGATACCTCCGCACTGGACCAGAGCTCACGCGATTTCCTCGATATGGCTATCCGCGACTATAATCTGATGTTCCACACCAATTACAGCACCGATAGCGATAATTTCCAGAGCTACTATAAGGATGTATCTCTGCGGATGAAGAACAAGGAACTCGACCTGCTTATTGTGGTCAATATGTTCCTGACGGGCTTTGATGCCACCACGCTCAATACGCTGTGGGTGGATAAGAACCTGAAGATGCACGGGCTTTTGCAGGCGTTTTCGCGCACAAACCGCATTCTGAACTCCATAAAGACCTTTGGCAATATTGTATGCTTCCGCAATCTGCAAAAGCGTACAGACACCGCCATAGCGCGTTTCAGCGATGCTACGACCAATGGGGTCGTGACGCTGCGGCCATTTTCCGACTATTACAATGGCTACACGGATGAAAAGGGTAAGTACAACGAGGGATATGTGGACTTGATTGCCTCCTTGCAGCAGGACTTCCCCCTTACCGATGTGCGTATCGTTGGTGAGGCACGCCAAAAGGCATTTATCCGGCTGTTTGGAGCCATCCTGCGAATGCGGAATCTGCTGGTCGCCTTCGATGATTTCAAAGGCATGGAGATACTCTCCGAACGCGATATGCAGGACTATATGGGCCGCTATCAAGACCTGTATGACGAATGGCGTGGCCGCTCCGAGCATGAGAAAGAGGACATCACGGACGATGTGGTGTTTGAAATCGAGCTTATCAAGCAAATTGAAATCAACATCGACTATATCCTCATGCTCATGCAAAAATACCGTGACAGCCATGGCAAGGATAAGGAAATCACCATCGCCATTCAGAAGGCCGTGGAGTCCAGTTCTGAGCTCCGCAGCAAGAAGGCTCTTATCCAAGGGTTCCTCGCCGGTATCAATGACGTGGATGATGTGGTCAATGCGTGGCACGATTTTGTCGCCGTCGAAAAGGAAACGCAGCTTGCGGCATTGATTGCGGAGGAACGCCTGAAGGATGCAGAAACGAGGCAGTTCATGGCAAACGCCTTCCGCGACGGTGCCATTAAGACGACCGGCACGGAGATTGACGGTCTTTTGCCGCCTATGTCACGCTTTGGCGGAGGAAATCGCGCAGAGAAGAAACGGGTCGTTACGGAGAAGCTGGTTGCATTCTTCGATAGATTCTTTGGAATTGGATGAGAGGTGAGTCCGAATGCCAAGACAGAAAAAGGATAGCGTCCCCATCTGCTACCGCATCGAGAGAAGCGTCTATGAGCGGCTTCAGGCGTATGCGGAGGATAAGGGACAAACAATGACTATGGCTGTTGAGCGGCTTCTGACGAAAGCCCTCGATGCCGAAGAAAAGAAAGAAGACAACTAAAAAAGAATCTGGCGTCCGAACAGGATGCCAGATTTTTTTCGTACTTTTTGTTTACTTGGAGGAAATCCCACACAAAAGTTGGAAGAAGTCGCTCACCCGAAATCGGGGGTAAAAACTGAAATCCCACAGAAAAGTTGGAAGGAATCGCTCAGTCGAAATAGGGCTTGAATTAAAAAATCCCACACAAAAGTTGGAATAACCCGAACTGCTTTATCCTTGACTTTTGTCGAACGATTTACTATAATTAGGGTTACGGCGCCCATGCGCCGCTTATTATGCGCGGCTGCCCGCAGGCAGGACCGCTTGAAGGAGTTTTGTATCATGCCTGTTTATCCCATGGACATCGCTGGGCTCCACCGGGAGCTGCCTATCTGTAAGGTCACGGACGACCTGTACATCGGCGCCTTCATCTGCTTTGGCGACGCGGAGCTGACCGTAGCCTGCGCCCGTGATATGCTGGCCATGCTGGAGGCAGACAGCTACGACTATCTGTTCACCGCCGAGGCTAAGTCCATCCCCCTGATCCACGAGATGGCCCGTCAAAGCGGTGCGAAAAAGTATTTCATCGCCCGCAAGGGCCCCAAAGCGTATATGCCCGACCCCCTCCATGTGGAGGATAAGTCCATCACCACCGCCGGGGTGCAGAAGCTGTATCTGGGCCGTGACGACGCCGACCTGATCCGCGGCAAGCGCATCGTCCTCATGGATGACGTGATCTCCACCGGCGGCTCCCTCCACGCCATGGAGGAGCTGGTGAAGATGGCCGGCGGTACCGTAGTGGACCGCATCGCCGTGCTGGCCGAGGGCGGTGCGGCGGACCGCAAGGACATCAAGTACCTGAATGTCCTTCCGGTATTCAACGCCGACGGAAGCATCAAGTAAAGAGAAGCGCCTATAGGCGCTTCTCTTTTTTTACTCTCATTAGCAAAACCGCATGACCGCCGCCATCTGCCGCACATTTTTTATAGCGTGCGGGGATAGACTTTTGCGATAAGTTATGGTAATATGTAGAATTAGTAAAACTAATGCTTTGAGCGGGAGAAAGGAGCAGTTCCATTATGGCAGTAAAAGAGAGCTATGCCGGCAAGATCAACCGGAAGCTGACGAAAAAGCTACGGGTCATCGCCGTGGCCGCCGGCCGTGAAAAGGCCGACCTGGTGCTGAAAAACGCCACCTATGTCAACGTATTCTCCAACGAGCTGTGTCACGGCGACATCGCCGTGGCCGAGGGGTTGATCGTAGGCATGGGTGAATACAGCGGCAATACAGAGGTAGATATGGGCGGTAAGATCGTCCTCCCCGGCTTTGTGGACGCCCACATTCATCTGGAGAGTTCCCTGGTCAGTCCCACGGAGTTTGCCAAGGCGGTGCTGCCCCACGGCACCACCACCGTCATCACCGACCCCCACGAGATCGCCAACGTCATGGGCACCGACGGCATCGAGTATATGCTCCAGGCCACCGAGGACCTGCCCGTGGACGTGCGCTTCATGCTGCCCTCCTGCGTACCGGCCACGCCCCTGGACGAGTCCGGCGCCAACCTAGACTACCGGGCCATCGACAGCTTCTATGACCATCCCCGTGTACAGGGTCTGGCCGAGATGATGAACTTCGTGGGCACCATCAACGGCGATCCCCAGGTGGTGGAGAAGATCGTGGCCAGCCAGGCCCATCACAAGAAGATCGACGGCCACGCCCCCGACCTGGTGGGCAACGATCTGAACGCCTACATCGCCGCCGGCGTGTACTCCGACCACGAGTGCCACGACCTGAACGACGCCATCGCAAAGCTCCAGCGCGGCCAGTTCATTATGATCCGCGAGGGCACCGCAGCCCGCAATCTGGAAGCGCTTGTCCCCCTGCTGTGCGACAAGTATGTGGAACGCTGTATGTTCTGCACCGATGACAAGCACCCCAACGATCTGCTGGAAAAGGGCCACATCGACTACATCGTCAAAAAGGCCATCTCCCTGGGCGCCGACCCCATTACCGCCATCAAGGCCGCCTGCCACAACGCTGCCCGCTACTTCCTGCTGAACAACCGCGGCGCCATTGCACCCGGCTATCTGGCGGACTTCGTCATCATCGACGACTTTGACCACTTTAACATCGAAAAGGTCTACAAGCGCGGCGTACTGATGGTAGACCATGGCGTGGTGGCGGACTTCCCCGTCCCGGAGATCGACCCCTATCTGGTCAACCGCGCCCACGACACCTTCCACGTGGCCCCGCTGACCGCCGCCGATTTCACCGACAGCCGTCCCCACGCGGTCATTGGCATGGTCAACGGCGAGATCACCACCACTGACGGCGGCTACACCGACCGTATCGACGTGGACTATGACATTCTGAAGATCGCCGTCATCGAGCGTCATAAGAACACCCACCACATCGGTCTGGGCTACATCAAGGGCTATGGCCTGCAAAAGGGCGCCGTGGCCACCAGCATCAGCCACGACAGCCACAACATCATCGTGGTGGGCACCAACGAGGAGGACATGGCCTTCGCCGCCAACCGCATCGTACAGCAGCACGGCGGTATCACCGTGGTGGAGAACGGTCAGGTAAAGGGTGAGCTGCTGCTGGCCATCGCCGGCATCATGTCTGACGACACGCTGGTGAACGTGAACCGCGACCTGGAGAACGCCAAAAAAGCTGCCTACGACCTGGGCGTGTCCACCGGTATCGACCCATTTATGACCCTGAGCTTCATGGCCCTGCCGGTGATCCCCAGTCTGCGTATCACCACCCGCGGCGTGTTCGACGTCACCACTCAGCGCTACGTCTAATACCTGCTCCCCGCTTCGCCGGGACCTATATCCACAAAAAAAGAAAGCCCTCGCGGGCTTTCTTTTTTTGCTCACAGCTTCAGTTCACAATCCAGGCTCATGACTGCGCTGCCGCCGATACGGACCGTCACGGCGCCGTCCTTTTCATACAGCATACTGCGTATCTCGCTGGGCCTGCCCATGTGCTCGCCCTGCAAAAACACGTTCTCCTGCTCCGGCTTCACATCGCCTCGCAGGTAGAGATAATACGTCAGTGCACCGTTGCTGGTCCCGGTGGCACACTCCTCCGGGATGTCATACAGGGGCGCGTAGTTGCTGCACCAGGCCGTCACGCCGTCCCGCCCCGGGCAGAACATATGCACGCCGGTCACATCGTACTTCCGTGACAGCTCCGTGACCACCGGTGCGTTCTGCACTGCCCGCATGAGCGTCTCGTGGTCCCGGACGGGCATCATAATATCCGCCAGACCGGTGGACACCATTCGTGGGATATATCCCTCCGGGCAGTCCGCCTCCGTCAGGCCATAGGCAGCGTACAGCGCGGCGCGCTCCGCTGTCGGGATGTCGCCGATCAGCTGCGGCGGCGCCATATCCATCCAGACAGTACCGCCCCTGACGGTGATGTTCAGCTCCCCGGCCTTCGTATGGGCCGTGTGGTCGCCGTCGCCGATCTTCTCCAACTGCCGCAGCAGGGCAAAGGACGCCACCGTGGCGTGGCCGCACAGGTCCACCTCCCCGGCGGGGGTGAAATAGCGCAGGGATACGGAGCCGTCCGGCTCCATATGTATAAAGGCCGTCTCCGAGTGCTTCATCTCCGCAGCGATCTGCCGCATGGTCTCATCAGACAGCTCCCGGTCCGGCAGTGCCACGCCCGCCTGGTTGCCGCCGAAGATCCGATTGGCAAAGGCGTCCATCACATAGATCTTCATAGGGTATACCTCCCAGTTTTTCTTGTGGTTTTCATTATATACTCTCTTGCTCTTAACGGCAAGTATATTTGACTTTTCTGGAAATTTTCGTTAGAATAGAATTCATAGCAGGTGCGGGAAACCGCACCTGCAAATAGTAAAGAAAGGAATCTCATCCAAAATGCTCAATGAGCGAAGTCTGTTATCACAATTTCTGCATTTCGTAGCCGCTACGGTGGCATCCCTCATGGTTTTCAGCCTGTACTCCATCGTGGACGGGCTGATGGTATCCAAGGGTGTGAACGAATACGCCATGGCCTCGGTAAATCTGGCGGTGCCTTTCACCAACGTGCTGTTCTCCATCGGCGTCATCTTCGCCGTCGGTACCAGCACCATCATCGCCATCTATCTGGGACAAAACCAAGGCGAGAAGGCCAATAGCCTGTTCTCTCAGAACATCGTGCTGCTGACGTGCGTCGGCCTGACCATCACCGTCCTCGTTTTCGTATTTCTGGAGCCGTTCGCCGTGCTGCTGGGCGCAAAGGGCGTAACGTATCAATATACCATCGATTATCTCCGGGGCCTTGCCCCTTTCGCGCTGTGTTTCATCATCTCCTATAACATGGAGGTGCTGATCAAGACCGACGGCTATCCCCGTCTGGCAATTCTGACGGTCATCATCGGCTGTCTGGCCAACTGCGTGCTGGACTATATCGCCATCTTCCTTCTGGACTGGGGCGTGTGGGGCGCGGCGGTGGCCACGGGACTGTCCCAGCTTCTGACGTGCATCATCTATCTGCGCCACTTCCTGGGCGGACACAACACCTTCCACTTTGTGAAGTTCAGGATGGACTGGGGCATCTACAAGCGGCTGATCCCGCTGGGCTTTGCCGACGGCGTAACGGAGCTGTGCAACGGCGTGATGATCTTCCTGTTCAACCGGGTAATCCTGCGCTGTCTGGGTGATGACGCTCTGGTGAGCTACACCATCATCGCCTATGTGAACACCCTCATCATCAACACCATGCTGGGCATCTCGCAGGGCAGCCAGCCGCTGGTCAGCTACCACTACGGCAAGGGGGACGCGGCGGGCTACAAGAAGCTGCTGCGGTATGGCTTTACAGCGGTGGGCATCATGACGGCGGTGATCTTCGCCGGGGTGATGCTGTTCGCGCCGCAGATCGCCGGCATATTCGTGGACGCGGATAAGCCGTGGCTGGCGGCGGACACCGCGGGCGCGCTGCGGCGGTACGGTCTGTGCTACATACTGCTGGGAAGCAACATCCTCATGGGCGGCTTCCTGACGGCGGTGGAGCGACCGAAGGCGGCTATTTCCATCTCCGTGGGCCGTGGCCTGCTCTTCCAGGCCGGTGCGCTGCTGCTGTTGGCGGCAGCCGTGGGCGGCACGGGTATTTGGTTTGCGCCGGTGATCTCCGAGGCGCTGTGCGCGGTAATGGCCGTGTGGTTCCTCCGGCGGTTCCTGCGGAAAACCGCAGCATAACCAACATAAAAAGTATCCCGCGGCACAGCCGCGGGATACTTTTTTGCTCTCTTTAAGGCGCCTTACGCCTGCGCGGCCTTTTCCGCCATCATCTGCCGCACCACCTCGTCGATACGGTGGGCAACGCGGCAGAAATCCTCCGCCGTATAGCCCTTGGTGGTCATGGCGGCGGTGCCGATGCGGATGCCGCTGGTCTGGAATGGCGAGCGTTTGTCCCCGGGGACACAGTTCTTATTCAGCGTAATACCGCAGCGGTCCAATTCCTCCTGTACCTCACGTCCGGTAAGTCCGGTATCCGTCAGATCCAGCAAAAACAGATGGTTGTCCGTGCCGCCGGTAACGACCTTGTAGCCCATGGCCATGAACTCCGCCGCCATCGCCCTGCAGTTGACCACCACACGGTGGATATACGCCCGGTACTCCGGGGTCAGCGCCTCCTCCGCAGCCACCGCCTTGCCGGCGATCACGTGCTGCAAAGGGCCGCCCTGCATACCGGGAAAAACGGCGCTGTCCACCTTTTTCGCCAGCTCCGGCCGGCAGAAGATCAGTCCGCCCCGCGGGCCGCGCAGCGTCTTGTGCGTCGTGGTCGTGACCACATCTGCCAGTCCAAAGGGGCTGGGGTGCTCCCCCGCCGCCACCAGCCCGGCAATGTGAGCGATGTCCGCCATGAAATACGCCCCCGCCGCCTGCGCCGCCTGGGCAAAACGTGCAAAGTCGATGGTCCGGCTGTAGGCCGACGCTCCTGCGATGATCAGCCGCGGCTTCAGCTCCCGCGCAAGCCTCTCCATACCGTCATAGTCGATCAGGCCGTTTTCGTCCACATCGTAGGCCGCTATGTCATACAGCCTGCCGGAGGCATTTACCGGCAGTCCGTGGGACAGGTGCCCACCGTTGGCCAGACTCATGGACAGGACCCGGTCTCCCGGCTGCAGCAGCGCCATATACGCCGCCAGATTGGCGGAGGTGCCGCTGTGAGGCTGCACGTTCACATGGTAGTCGGTGTGAAACACCTCCCTCCACTTGGCGATGCAGTACGTCTCCAGCTCGTCCACCACCAGGCAGCCGCCGTAGTAGCGTCCCTGATTCCCCATCTCCCGGTGGGCGGGATACCCCTCGGAATACTTGTTGGTCAGGCAGCTGCCCACAGCGCGGCATATCGCCTCGCTGGTGAAATTCTCGCTGGCGATCAGCTCCACCGTTGTTTCCTGCCGCCGCTGCTCCATGGCAATATAGTCGAAAACCTTGGATGTCACACCCATCTCTCCCCACGTATTGTATTATTTCGTCAACAATTATACCACATATTGTGCCCCATGCAAGCCCCAATAGTCAAATAACCAAAATACACGAAATCACATACCAGTCCTGTATGTTTTTTGTAAAAAACGCAGAAAGGTGAAAAAAGGGTTGACAACGGCGCGTTAAGGGCGTATTATGCCACCATTCCGACAGGGAAAATCACAGCGAGGAGGAAAGCCGACATGAAGCGTACCGTTTCCATGATGATGTGCGAGATGTGCATGGGTATGATGTCCATGTGCATGTTTCGTCGCGCCGAAAAGGTCATCAGCTTTCCGAAAACTGTTTGACGGCTTGCAAAAGCCGATGTGTGAGCAGACAGCGGAGGGTCAGTGATGACCAGCCGCTGTTTTTGTTTTGCTTATGTACCGCCGTTCCGGCCGGGCGGCGGTGCTGAGATAAAATCGTAACCAACCAAGTTTAATCATTTCAAAGGAGACTGCGAACATGAAACACAACACTTTGACTAAGATCATCACTCTGGCGCTGGCCGCTGTGTTGGCTCTGAGCCTGGCTGCCTGCGGCAGCAAGACCGACGACAACAGCGGCGACGCTGCTGCCACCACCATCAAGATCGGCGTACCCAACGACACCACCAACGAAGCCCGCGCCCTGCTGCTGCTGCAGGAGAACGGCATCATCAAGCTGAAGGACGGCGTGGGCATCACCGCCACCAAGAACGACATCGTGGAGAATCCGTACAATGTGGAGATCGTGGAGGCTGAGGCCGCCCAGCTGCCCAACCTGCTGCCCGACGTGGACTACGCCGTGATCAACAGCAACTACGCCATCAACGCCGGCCTGAACCCCGTGAATGACTCCCTGCTGATCGAGGGCAGCGCCTCCGCCTACGCCAACATTCTGGCCGTCAAGGAGGGCAACGAGACCGCCCCCAAGATCCTAGCCCTGAAAGCCGCCCTGGAGAGCAAGCAGGTCGCCGACTTCATCGCTGAGAAGTACACCGGCTCCGTGGTTTCCGTGGTGGAGAACCCCACTGACGGCTATGACGCTTCCGTGGACTATGACGCGCTGAAGGGCGAGACCATCACCGTGGCTGCTTCCCCCACGCCCCACGCCGAGATCCTGGAGGTCGCTAAGGAGATCCTGGCCGCCAAGGACATCACCCTGGACATTCAGGTCTACAACGACTATGTGGTGCCCAACACTGTGGTGGACGACGGCACCGTGGACGCCAACTACTTCCAGCACCTGCCCTATCTGGAGGACTTCAACGCCCAGAACGGCACCCACATCGCCTCCATCGCCGCCATCCACGTGGAGCCCATGGGTCTGTACGGCGGCAAGCAGACCACACTGGACGCGCTGAGCACCTCCGCCCAGTAACATAAAACAACAGGATTTTACCCTCCTCTCCCCCTCGCGTGTTCCCCGCCCTGCACAGGGCGGGGAACACCGCGGAAACAGGACAATGCGAAACGCCCGGTTTCTTTTCCGGAGCTCCCGCCAGGGCGCGGGGGATGCAGAAAGGAAACAGCGCGAATTAAACAGAAACGAGGAACGCCGTCGTGATAGAACTGAAACACGTAAGCAAGACATACGACTCCGGTGCCAACGGAGGCGTGGACGCATTGAAGGATGTGTCCCTGACTATTGAGGATGGAGACATCTACGGCATTATCGGTATGTCCGGCGCGGGCAAGAGCACGCTGGTGCGCTGCATCAACCTGCTGGAGCGCCCCACAAAAGGCGAGATCATCGTGGACGGCCAGCGGCTGGACACCATGACCCCCGCCCAGCTGCGCGCCGCCCGTCGGAACATCACTATGATCTTCCAGCACTTCAACCTGCTCATGCAGCGCACCTGCCTGCGTAACGTCTGCTTCCCCATGGAGATCTCCGGTGTAAAGCGGGCCGACGCGGAAAAGCGCGGGCGCGAGCTGCTGGAGCTGGTTGGCCTGCCTGACAAGGCAGACGCCTATCCGGCCCAGCTGTCCGGCGGCCAGCAGCAGCGCGTGGCCATCGCCCGTGCCCTGGCCACTGACCCCAAGGTGCTGCTGTGCGACGAGGCCACCAGCGCCCTGGACCCCAAGACCACCCGGCAGATACTGGAGCTGATCCGGGACATCAACCAAAAGCTGAACATCACCGTGGTCATCATCACCCATCAGATGAGTGTGGTGAAGGAGGTCTGCTCCCATGTGGCTATCCTGGACGACGGCTGCGTGGCCGAGTCCGGCATGGTGGGCACGGTGTTCGCCGCGCCAAAGTCCGAGGCCGGACGGCGGCTGGTGTTCCCCGGCGGCGCGGACGCGCAGGTATACAACCCCCAGGACGAAAAGCTGGTCCGTCTGGTGTTCAAGGACAGCAAAACCACCAGTATCCCCCTCATCGCACGGCTGGCGGCAGAGGAGGGCGTCTTCTGCAACGTGATCTCCGCCAGTACCCAAAAGCTGTCCGAAACGGTATACGGCAGCATGATGCTGGGCATCCCCAGCGCACAGTACGATAAGGCCGTGGCCTTTATCCACAATGTGGCCAATGTTCAGGTCGAGGAGGTGGACCACCATGTACAGTAATCTGTTCTCCGCCCAGTCCGTACAGGATCTGATGAGCGTACTGCCCTCCCTGCCCTTTGCCATCTGGGAGACGTTCTACGTCACCGTGGTCAGCACGGCGCTGTCGCTGGTGCTTGGCCTGCCCCTGGGCGTGCTGCTGGTGGCCGGCGAGAAAAACGGCGTCCTGCCCCTGCCCCGCTGGCTCATGCAGGTCATCAACGTCATCATCAACCTGCTGCGCTCCATCCCCTTCCTGATCCTGATGATCATGGTATTCCCCCTCTCCCGTCTGCTCATCGGCACCGCCGTGGGCACCACGGCCACCATCGTTCCGCTGGTGGCGGCGGCGTTCCCCTTTGTGGCACGTCTGGTGGAGAGCAGTCTCCGCGAGGTGGATGGTAATATCATTGAGGCCGCCCAGAGCATGGGCGCCACCCCCATGCAGATCATCTGCAAGGTAATGATCCCCGAGAGCGTTCCCTCCCTGATCCAGAATGTCACCATCGCGCTGACCACCATTCTGGGCTACTCCGCCATGAGCGGCATCATCGGCGGCGGCGGCCTGGGCAAGATCGCCATCGACTACGGCTACTACCGCTATAAGTACCTGGTAATGCTGGTGGCGGTGGTCATTCTGATCCTGTTGGTGCAGCTGTTTCAAAGCGTGGGCACCTGGCTCAGCAAGCGGTGCGACAAGCGTTTGAAGCACTGATCCCGTCTTCTGTTCCCTTCGGCTTTCGCCGAAGGGAATATTTTTTCCGCCGCCCCATTTTTCACCTTGACATTTCTCCCGAAATCGTGTATGATATTCGAGGTTGTAAAGGCATATAACTTTACAGAAGGAGGCCACACCGTGAAAAACCAGACATACCGCATGACCATGCTGTTCGATTTTTACGGCGATATCCTGACCCCACGGCAGCGTGAGCTGTTCGACCTGTATTATAATGAGGATCTGTCCCTGGCAGAGATCGCGGAGAACTGCGGCATTTCCCGGCAGGGCGTACGGGACGTGATCGTTCGCGCGGAGAACGCTATGACCGAGCTGGAGGACAAGACCGGCCTGGTCCGCCGCTTTTTGCAGATGCAGCAGCACGTGGACCGTATCATCACCGCTGCCGGAGACATTAAAACCATCAACTACCGGCAGTACGAAAATCCCCGGTTAGAGGAATTGGCGGAGACGATCTTGGACGCTGCCGCCGCCCTGAAGGAGTAACGACCCATGGCATTTGAGGGACTTAGCGAAAAACTGAACGGCGTATTCAAGCGCCTGCGCGGTAAGGGCCGCCTTACCGAAGCCGATGTCCGCGAGGGTATGCGCGAGGTGCGTCTGGCCCTGCTGGAGGCCGACGTCAGCTACAAGGTCGTCAAGGACTTCGTGGCGGACGTCACCGAAAAGTGCGTCGGCACCGATGTACTGGACAGCCTGACCCCCGCCCAGCAGATCATCAAGATCGTAAACCAGGAGCTGACGGCGCTGATGGGCGGCACCAACGCCCGTCTGACCACCGCCTCCAAGGGCCCCACCGTTGTGATGATGGTAGGTCTGCAGGGCGCCGGCAAGACCACAAACGGCGCCAAGCTGGCAGGGCTCATGCGCCGTAGCTTCGGCAAACGCCCTCTGCTGGTGGCCTGCGACGTGTACCGTCCCGCCGCCATCAACCAGCTGCAGGTGGTGGGCAAGCAGCTGGACATCCCCGTCTTCGAGATGGGGCAGATCGACCCGGTGACCATCGCCAAGGAGGCGGTGAAGTACGCCGCTGACCACGGCCACGACATCGTCTTTCTGGACACCGCCGGCCGTCTGCATATCGACGAGGCGCTGATGGACGAGCTGAAGGCCGTCAAGGCTGCCGTTCATCCCAATGAGATACTCCTTGTGGTGGACGCCATGACCGGCCAGGACGCGGTCAATGCCGCCAAGGCCTTTGACGACGCGCTGGGCATCGACGGCGTACTGCTGACCAAGCTGGACGGCGACGCCCGCGGCGGTGCTGCCCTGTCCATCCGGGCCGTCACCGGTAAGCCCATCAAGTTCGTGGGTACCGGCGAAAAGCTGGACATGATCGAGCCCTTCCACCCCGACCGCATGGCCGGGCGGATACTGGGCATGGGCGATATGCTCACGTTCATTGAGAAAGCCGAACAGCAGTATGACGAAAAACAGGCGAAAAAGCTTGAGGAAAAGCTCCGCAAGAACCGCCTGACCCTCACCGACTATCTGGATCAGATGGAGCAGCTGCAAAGCATGGGTGACCTGAGCCAGATCGCCGATATGCTCCCCGGCGGCATGGCCAAGGGCTTCGACCCCAGCCAGATCGACGAGAAGCAGATGGCCCACAACAAGGCCATCATCCAGTCCATGACCCCGCTGGAACGCGAAAATCCGCAGATCCTCAACGCCAGCCGCAAAAAGCGCATTGCCGCCGGCTGCGGCCTGGAGGTGGTGGATGTCAACCGCCTACTGAAATCCTTTGAGATGCTGCAGCAGATGACCAAAGCCATGACCAAGGGCGGCGGTATGCGCGGCCTGGGCGGCATGATGGGCGGCTTCGGCGGCAAGGTGGCCAGAGGCGCCATGCACGGTTTTGGCCGAAAAAAACGGTTGAAATAAAGTTAAAAAAAGCAGAAAAAGTGTGTAAGTGCAGTCGCATTTAACAGATATAAAACAATCAATTTACATGGAGGAACACAACAATGGTTAAAATTCGTCTGAGAAGAATGGGCGCTAAGAAGGCCCCCTATTACCGCGTCGTCGTCGCCGATTCCCGCTATCCCCGCGACGGCCGCTTCATCGAGGAGATCGGCACCTATGATCCCACTGTCTCCCCCGCCAAGATCAGTATCGACGCTGACCGCGCCCGCGAGTGGATCAAGACCGGTGCCCAGCCCACCGATACCGTCCGCGCCCTGCTGAAGAAGGTCGACGTACTGTAAGTCGGGAGCGCGCCATGAAGGATCTGCTGCTGTATATCGCGCAGAACCTTGTGGAGCACCCGGAGCAGGTCAGCGTGACCGAGGTGGAAAACGGTGACGAGCTGACGCTTCAGCTTCGCGTCGCGCCGGAGGACATGGGCAAGGTCATCGGACGTCAGGGCCGTATCGCCAAGGAGATACGCACCGTGATCCGTTCCTACGCCCAGCGCACCGGTGCCAAGGTGTCTGTGGATATCGTTGATTAAAAAAGGAGCACCCGGCAGGGTGCTCTCTTTTTGCCCGCTGGCCGGGGCAAAAAAGAAAGCCCTTTCGGGCTTTCTTTTTTTTGCTCTCAGTGACGCTTTTTAGCGGTCCAGGCCATGCCGGTGACGGACAGCACTGCCGTCACCGCGTAGATGCCGATGCCCGCGTCGAAGGTCTTGGGGGAACCCTTGGCCTCGTCCTTAGTGGTGGTCGTGGTGGAGTTGTAGTAGTAGCGGGGAGGCTTGACGTTGATAACGGTAGTACTCTCGGAAACCTCGACTACTTCCTCATCATTTACTTGGACTTTCGTCAGGCTCTTGCCGGGATTGGCGATATTGCATGTGTTGTTCTCAGAAGTGATATTGCCCTGTGCCAGATTCGCCTCATTCCAGATAAGATAGCCCGCGGTGATATCGTTGTTGCTGATGGTCACTGTCGCGGCCGGGCTGCAAAGCTTGTGAATATGAATGGCGTTGACGGGCACATTGGAAATGGTGTTGTTTGTAACAGTGAAAGTCTTCCCGCTGGTCAGCTGGATAGCAGAGCCATATTTAGCACCATTCTTTTCTGCGCCGGTCAAATCGCTGATGGTGTTATTGTCGATGGTGACAACGGCATCATTTCCGGCCTGGATGTTCATGCCACGTTTGCAGTTGGTTATTTCACTGTCAACGATTTTGAAGCTCGCCATCGTACCCTGTACAAAAACAGCATAACCGTCTGCATTTCCGGAAAGCTTGCAGTTATTGACCGTTACATTGGCTCCCTCAACGGAGTGCGGCATTCTGAACCCGTTTTCAAACTTGCAGTTGTTGAAGGTCAGGTTCGCCGGGTTACTGTCGATCCTGACAGTATCAACAAACGTGATGTCCTCGTAAACAACACTCTGTGCTGCGGCACTAATGCGATAGTCATTGTCACCGGTCTTTGCAACCTTCGCATTGTCAACGCCCTTGACAGTCACTCTTTTTACCGTAACAGCGGGGGTAAAATAGCCGCCGCCAAAAATTGAATCGCCTGCGCCATTACTGCCTACGACCCCGGCACCATCACCGGTCTCCACTGTACCGTGGATCGTCCAGGCAATTTCTTCCACCGTACCCAGACTGTTGGCACCAAAAGTATTCCCAGTAGTCGTGACGTTCTTGCTCTCGCGCCAGGCTTTGGCGGCAGCGGTCAGCGTGTCATAATGGATAAGCGCGCCGTTTTCATCGGCCAAGCCATCGATGGTCACATAATTGTTCTCGTCTGCCCACGAGATGGTGGTGACGCCCAACGCCATGACCAGCGCCAGAATGGTTGCTAACAATTTCTTCATGTCTCATACCCCG
>OMFM01000062.1_pt1 | contig 53974 bp, 38 predicted proteins | sample 1645661 | NCBI WGS metagenome assembly OMFM01 (sample SAMEA103958128, study PRJEB25191) | human gut metagenome | reverse complement strand
GGGTCTACGTTTGCTACCCTCTGTCTGTGACTCGAAATTAATTCAGCAGACCCTAATTTAAGCAAATAATTTCAAGATGAAGCAATTTATTCATAGAATATATGTGGTATGCCTGTTGGCGATGCTGTTCATTCAGGTTGCAGCGCAGCGATTCGTTAACGTGTCGTTCGAGGGTGCGCAGACCGTGTGTGCCATTACCCAGGATGCACAGGGGATGATGTGGGTTGGTACTGATAACGGACTTTATAGTTATGATGGTTATCATGGCTATCTCCACTATCAGGATCATGCCTATAGCAATACGCGCGTCAATGCTCTCGCTTTCGATAATAATCTGTTGTATTTGGCTACTGGCAATGGTGTCTTGAAATTCGACACCCATGCCAATGCTTATGTGCAGACTCCAGCTGTTGCAGACTTTCAGGATGAAGCGAAGCGAAAAGCTGTCAGGGAGCTGCGTGTGCTGGACCTGAAAGACAAGAATGCCAACTATGGAGGGGATGTCTATGCCTTGCTGCATACCTCAAAAGGTCTGTTGCAGGGTAAGATAAATGGTCTGTATTTGAATAACCGCCGGTTGCCTCTTACGGCAGGCGCCCAGCCATTGGTAAATGCCCTGGCATACGATGCCAAGCGCCATTGCTACTGGATTGGTACAGAAGGTGCGCTCTATTGTGCAGATCTCAATCTTCAGACATTCTCCCGGATTGCAGCTTTGGATGGCAACTCGGTAAAATGTCTGGCAGAAGAAGCAAATGGCAATCTTTACATCGGAACCGATAACGGACTCTATGTGATGGCGATGAACAATGCCATCTCCCATTATTCGCACGACTCTCGCAATGAAGCAACCATTCCGAACAACATCGTATGGGCCTGCTTCGTGGATAAATGGCAGAATGTCTGGATTGGAACCGATAACGGACTTTCTCGTCTCACCACCCATACCTATTATAATTATGTGTCGCTCGACAAGATAACCTTTTCGGGCGAAGGTAACTGTCTTCATGCCATGCTCCAGACCCGTAATGGTGAATGGTGGATGGGGGGAACCAATGGTTTGATTCATTATTCTCAGGCGAAATCTTCTACAGGCGATGCTGCTTATCAGGATGTGGCTTGGTATAAGCAGAACAATCAGGCTTATCCGCTTAGCCACAACCGTGTGCGTAAGATTTATGAAGACAATGATGGGGATGTCTGGATTTGTACCGACCATGGTATCAACCTTTATGATCGCAGCTCCAGACAGATGCGTAATTTCATCGTCTATGACAGTACGGGCAAGTATTCTACTGCCTGGGCTTATGATATTCTTCAGGATAGAAAGGGCAGATTGTGGATGGCATCCTATCAGGGGGGTGTCTTTGTGATGGATAAGGCTTCCTTGCTTGCAGGTAAGACCGTAGCCGACTATCATTTCTCTGACCAGGGCAAGAATGCCCTTTCCGGATTGCATGTCGGTCAGATGGTCATGGACGGAAAGGGAAGAATATGGGTTTCCACTTTCAATCGCCTCGATTGTATCAATCCGTATGATATGAAGGTGGCTCATGTGGCTAATTCTGATGTGGTTAACTATATGATGACCGACAGCCAGGGCAATATATGGGTTGGTGATAATAGCTCGGTGAAGTGTTACTATGCTGCAGGCGAGATTCTGGGTTCCAATTTCGGCTCAAAGGAGTGGAAGATAGGGGGCAAGGTAAGTACCATGTGTGATGTGGATGGCAAGATATGGGCTGTAACCGGTAATGAGTGTTGCGTCATCAGCCGTGAAGGAGAGAGCATGCGCTTTGTCATCCCTTCCATTACTCCATTTACCATTTGCTACAGCAAGTCTACCCATGAAGTGGTGATGGGTGGTAATGATGGCTTTGTTGAGATTCGCTCTGATGCGGTTCTTTCTCCGAAGAAACTCAACCGGTTGATTTTGGCGGGCATTGTCGTGAATGGCAAACCATGGGATGAGCGTAGTGAGAAACTGGTGCTCAAGAGCGATGAGAACAGTTTTAGCCTGCAGCTTACAGACCTTCCGTTTGCTGATCATCCTTCTGCTGTCTATGCATACAAGCTGGAGGGCAGTGATCATGACTGGAATTATCTGAAGTCGGGAAATATTGATATTGTCTACAATGGTTTGTCGTATGGCAACTATCATCTCACGATTTGTGTCGTAAATGGTGAAGGAAAGATAGGTGCTGAAGTCTATTCGCAGGACATCTCGGTGTTGCCACCTTGGTATCTTACCATCTGGGCAAAACTGTTGTACATCACGGCTTTGATAGTTCTTATCTCCTGGGTGGTAAGCTACTATTTCCTTCATAAGAAATTGGCAGAGGAACAGAAGCAGAAAGCAGAAATCCTTGATCAGGTGCAGATGCGCATGACCTTCTTTGCCCGTTTGACCGAAGGATTGAAGATGGCTGTGGCTCATCAGTCGTTTGATGAAGTGAACGAATTAATGTATCGCTTCCTGGATGTCAAACTGCCTCAGAATCATGCTTCTTCAACGGCAGAAGTTCAAATGGAGAAAACTTCTTCATCGACAGCAGATGAAGATGCTGATGAGAAAAAGTCAGAGGTAGCAGCTGCAGAACCAGAATTGAGTGAGGCTGACCAGCATTTGCTGGATGAAATCAACCATGCCATCGAGGAGCACATGATAGATTCCAATTTCAATGTCACGATGCTCCAGGAAGTAATGGGCATTGGTAATAAGCAGCTTTATCGTAAGGTGAAGGCCTTGACAGGCATGACTCCGGTAGAATATATTCGAGACCTGAGAATGCAAAAGGCTGCCAAACTCCTGAGCGCCGGAAAGTTTAGTGTTTCTGAGGTGATGTATACTGTTGGCTTCTCCAATAGCAGTTATTTCTCCAAATGCTTCTCCAAGGAGTATGGCATGACTCCTACGGAATACATGAAGGTGAAGAGGTAAATAAATGATGTGCTTCCGTTTGCCTATAGATATGGCTGCGTGGGGTTAAGAATATGACAGCATTGGGTTACGGATATAACTCCGTCGGGTTACTGATACGACTCCGAAGGCTAATGGAGACGTATCCTTCGGCTTGTCGAGATATCTGCGTCAGCTGACTGAACCACTTGAATTAGCTGACTGAACTACTTGAATTAGCTGAATGAACTATATCAGTATTCTGTAGCATTACATGTGTATATTTTTCTCTAACTTAATGCCACATTTGCCACACTTATACTTAACTCTTTGATTATAAGCGAATAACGGGTGGCAATAAGGGGTATTTCTGTTGCCACCTTATTGCCACCTGTTGCCACATTTTGCCTAAAACCAGCAAAATATCGGTGTTTTAGATGGATTTTGGGGTGAAAACTAAGATGATATTGAGCAAAAACGCTGATTTTTCGGTTCAATATTAGGCTTTTTCAATCGTTTTTTGCAATTTTACTTGGCAACAAAGGAAGAAAAATACGTTCCGATGCAGTAAAAAATGCGTCCCGATGTAGCATTTGCTACGTCCCGACGCAGCAAAAGATACGTCCGGACGTAGTACAAGATACGTCGGGACGTAATTTCTACTTTATGAAAACGGCTGCATAGAAACAAAAAAAAGGTGTGTCATGTACTTATGACACACCCCTTTTCTTGTGATATATTCTCTGATTGTATCAATCAGAAAGATTATTTTTTGATAACAACCTTCTTGGTCTTACCATTCGACTTGATGATGTAAACACCGCTGCCTGTGATACTGTTGATCTTGGTACCATTGATGGTATAGATGGCTGGCTTGCTGTCTGAATCCAGCTCGATGCGGCTAATGCCATCGGTATTGTTGTTATCTACGAACATTACCTTCGCTCTGCCTTCAGCATAAGAAACCATGAAGATGAAATCCTTTTCCTCTGTTGCTTCCTCGATGAATGAATCGCCGGTCCACATGACGACACTTCCATCATAGCTAATACCATCACCTGAAGGACGGCATTCCTTCAGTGGTATGAAATTGCCGTTGCCGGCATTCTTGAATTCATTCTTGCCCACGGTGAGTCTTGCCTTAACCCAGATAGGATTATTGAGGCTTGCCTTAGATACATCCAGAGTTTCACCCTTCTTGAGTTCGATAGGATTGTCGATGGTTTCGCCTGGCTTTGAAGCACGCTGGGTAAGAGTCAGTTTCTTGCCTGTAGCATCACCTTCTATATTTACCAGGATATACAAAGCGTCACCCTTCTTGGCAGAGAATACTGCTTGATATACACTGAGACGAGCTGGGTTAACCTGGTCTAAGGTAGACTCGTCCTGAATCTGGTCTGCCATGCTGACAGGAGCCTTACCGTCGTTCTTGGCAATGCCGATGAAGTCTGACCATGCGTATGGAGCATCGCAGGAGAATTCTATTACGCCAGTCTCGGTTACATTATATTTCAGCCAGAGATTACTTGTATTCTCGCCCAGCATATAGGTGTTGCTTGTCATGACGATTGGGTTCTCACGAACCTCACCAGCATCAAACTTTGCCTCTGCCAAAGTAAAGGTGGAGCCTTGCTTCACGTTCTTAAGAACGATGTAGTATATCATGCCGGCAGTAGCCTGGATGCTATATGTATTGCCCTTTTGGAAAACATCGTATGAGCCGTAACCTGATGTGTTCTTTGGGAAGGTAACCGTTACGCCGTCTTCTACGGTAACAGCAAGCTTACAATTACTTGTTGCCTGGTAGGTATAATATTCTGTACCATTGAAATCGATGGTGTTGCTACCGAGTACAGCTTCCTTAGCTTCAGTAATCAGCGAACCCTTTTCTACATCTGCATATCTGATGTTGAGGGTAAGCGGAGCAGCCTCATTGGATGTGACAACCAGATAGTATTTCTGTTCTTTTGTGCTGTTTACATCTCTCTTGATAATCTGGTTCTCCATCTTGGTTGCACCATATGTTCCTTCTGAGGTGTTAACGTAGGCAGAAGTGCCCTCGCTCAAAGCTGCAAGAGACTCGACTGTGAGGAGCTTCTTGGTGTTGGCAGGAACAGTGAAGGTATAGAAATACTTACCTTTAGCTCCTGGCAATGTGATGGCTGTAGCTGTTTCGCTTACGTTCACTGTGATGGCTGTGCCTGCTGTTTCTCCCGGCTGGTAGTCTTCCATCTTCACATTGAATGTTTCAGCCTTGGCGGTAGCTGTCGTCTTGTCTACTACAATATAATAGGTGTAGTTGTTTGACACAATCTCTGCGCGTACATTGTAACTGCCATCCGCTGACTGGCCTACGGCATTGTTGCCGTTGGTGGCGTGGGTCTTGAATTTATAGATGCTAAGTTTGTTGCCGGCAGACTCTGCATCGCTAGTGATGTTGAGGTAGCCAGTCTTTTCTGGTTTGTAAGTGAAGAAATACTTGCCGGCTTCGGCAGGAATAGAGTTCTCGCCTTCTTTCATAACGTAAGGCATGTCGATGTCGCCTTCCTTTACCTCTACCACTTCAGATGTGGCTACAAAGAAAGGAATCGTCAAAGTGAAGTTGATAGCGTATGTCTTTCCTGCTTCTGTGTTGATCTTGAAAACTCTCTTGCCGTTTACTGTCTCAGCAGAGACGGCTGTACCATTTACATTTGCACTGGATACATATTGCTCAGTTTTGATTTGGAGCTGTCCGTCTTTCTCTGCTTTGTAGGTGGTGTACACATTTGTGTCATCCCAAGAGTCTTCTGGATAGCAAGGGTTGCCCAGTACCTGTGTGGCGCCAAGTTTGATTTCCACTGGTTTGTCGGTGGTAAGTCCTGCGCCCAGATTCTCGGTCTTGTCTAATTTGAGGCTGAAGCCCACTTCTCCTTTTGCTTCTGCATTGATAGTGAAGTAATAAGTCTTGCCTTTTTCTAAAGCGAAGATCGTAGAGGCGGTTACTCCTTTGATGTAACTTGGTTTGCCGTTGCTTTCGAAGGCAACCTTAGGCACACCAGAACTTCCGTACTGACCGATTGTGGCGATGTAATCGGCATCGGCTACGAATTTCCAATAGATAGTACCTGGTGATTCTACCTGATAAGAGTTGTTGCCTTCCGTGGGTGTAAGGGGATTGGCAAATTCCTGTGCTGTAGCTGTTGTAGCTGCCAGGCACAATGCGGCTGCAAAAAGTAAAGTTTTTCTCACTTTTTAAATTGTTAATAATCTGAAGAGTGGCAGTTGTTAGGTTAAATCTAAAATCTACTCATCTTCTCTCTTGTCGCCGCAAAGATAATGATTTTTTTTGAAAACTGCAACTGAAAGTGACAAAAAAATCGCAAATTAACTAAATTTATGAGCAAATATGCTAAAAAACATAGATATTTCGTGTTAATTATTTAAATTTTAAGCGATTATCTTGGGCAAATAAGAAAATATTCGTAATTTTGCACCGATTTAAGTTAAATAGGTATTTCCATGCGTGCATTTTAGTGAAAGAATGTATAAATGGAGGGGCGAAGTGTTGCCCTAAGTGCTTTCGGCTTTTACCAAACGAGAAAAAATGATAATTATTAATTAATAAACTTGCAACAAACAAGGATGAGAAGATTAACTCTTTTACTTGTCTCACTTGTATTGTTGTCTATCCAATCGGTCTTGGCGCAGAGTTTCAGCGTCAAGGGTACAGTCGTGTCTGCTGAAGACAACGAACCGATGATTGGTGTGACCATTATGCAAGAGGGAACATCAAATGGCGTAGTGACCGATATTGACGGTAACTATACCATCGAAATTAAGGGTGCTTCGAAGGCTACGCTTGCCTACTCTTATGTGGGTTGCGTTACGCAGAAGCACGTTGTGAAAGCGCAGACAAATACGCTCAACATCACCCTTGCTTCGGATTCCAAGATGATGGATGAAGTGGTTGTGGTGGCGTATGGCGTGAGAAAGAAGGGAACCATTGCGGGTTCCGTGTCTGCCGTAAAGTCTGAAAAGATAGAAAATGTGCCGGCGGCAAGCTTCGACCAAGCTTTGCAGGGACAGAGTACTGGTTTGCAGGTCATCTCTTCTTCGGGTGAACCTAGCAAGGCGGCTACCTTCCAGATCCGTGGTACCAACTCTATCAACTCCGGCAAGTCGCCACTCTTTATCCTCGACGGCGTGCCAATCTCAAGTTCTGATTTCAATACCTTGAGTCCTAACGACATCGAAAGTATCTCTGTATTGAAGGATGCCTCTTCTACCTCTATCTATGGTGCACGTGCTGCCAATGGTGTGGTTGTCATCACTTCCAAGCGAGGCTTGTCAATGGACAAGGCGAAGATTACGCTCCGTGCACAGTATGGTTTCTCTGAGTTGGCACAGACCAACTGGAAAATGATGAATACAGACGAGCGTATACAGTTTGAGAAAGAAGTAGGTCTGGATACAGGTAAGGATTACAATCTCCTTTCAAGAGTAAACGTAAACTGGCTGGACGAGGTGTTCAACGACCGCGCTCCGCTGCAGAGCTACGAACTCTCTATCAACCGTGCTACCGACCGCTTGAACTACTATGTTTCTGGTGGTTTCTACGATCAGGACGGTATCGCACAGAATTCAACCTTCCGCCGTTACAACATCCGCACCAATGCTGATGTAAAGGCTGGCAAGTGGTTGAAGGTAGGTACCAACACCATGGCTGCCTATGAAGAGGCTCAGCAGGCTGACGACGGTAGCTATACTACCGTTACTCCTATCTCAGCATGCCGATTCATGCAGCCTTACTGGAATCCTTATGCCAAGGATGGCAGTCTGGCTTCACTTTCAGCAGGCAACTGGGCCGGAACCAGCGAGAACCCTATCGTTTACATGGGCTTGAATCCTATCAAGAACAAGAAATATAAGGTGCTCTCTACCATGTATGCTGAAATCTATCCGATAGAGAATCTGACTATCCGTACTCAGTTTGGTGCCGATTTCACCCATTCTACAGCGTTCCTCCAGTCGTTCCCAAGTCTCTCTTCAAATAACGGACAGGGTACTGCGGCACGCCAGAGCAGCGATGCCATCAACCTGACAGAGACTACTACGGCTAACTACCGTTTCACCCTGAACGATATTCATGCGTTCAACGTGATGCTGGGTCAGGAGGCTGTCAATTTCCACTCAGAGGGTTTCCAGGTATATTCCAAGGGTCAGACCAGCGATCTCCTGACCAACGTATCATCAGGTACACGTGCCAGCCGCTGGGCAGATTCATCTTCTGACTACTCTTACCTGTCATTCTTCATGCGTGGCGAGTATAACTATAAGGAGCTCTACTATGCCGACTTCTCTCTGCGTACCGATGCTTCTTCACGTTTCGGTAAGGATCATCGCTGGGGTACATTCTGGTCGCTCGGTTTCATGTATAACGTGAAGTCAACCGACTGGCTGAAGGATATGAAGTGGCTCAGCACAGCCCAGATTGCCGTAAGTACCGGTACATCGGGTAATTCTGAGATTCCTAACTATTATCACCTGGCTCTGGTATCGGGTGGTGCCAACTACGATAATACTGCCGGTTTCTCTCCATCACAGAGTGGTAACGAGGAATTGGGTTGGGAGTCAACATGGGCAAACAACTTCGCCCTCCGTCTTGGTTTCCTCGACAGAATCAACTTCAGCTTCGAGGCTTACTACAAGCGTACCTCCAATATGCTGATGCGCGTTCCTGAGTCTTACACCGTTACCGGCGAGGGCTATCGCTGGAAGAACGTAGGTGTGATGGCTAACAAGGGTATCGAGCTGAGTGCTGACGGTGATGTAATCCGCACACGCGACTTTACCTGGAATGTAAGTGCCAACGTATCTTACAACCAGAACCGATTGAAGGAACTCTATAACGGTGTAACCGAGTATGTAAACTCAACCACCGGTTTGAAGTATGTGGTAGGTCACTCAGTAAGCGAGTTCTTCCTGAACCGTTATGCCGGTGTGAATCCAGCGAATGGTGAGCAGCTCTGGTATGATAAGGATGGCAACGTGACCAACGAGTTCCGTGAGAGCGACAAGGTAATGACAGGCAAGACCTATGATGCACCTTGGATGGGTGGTTTCGGTACAAGCTTCCGTTGGAAGGGCTTGCAGCTTTCTGCCCAGTTCAGCTGGATCGGTACACGCTACGTGATCAACAACGACCGTTACTTCGAGGAGAGCGGTGTAACCTTCGGTACTGCTTACAACCAGTCAAACCGTCTGTTGTACGACCGTTGGAAGCAGCCAGGCGATATTACCGACATCCCACGTTGGGGCGAGGTAACCCAGCTCGACGACCGCTTCTTGGAGAATGCATCGTTCCTCCGTCTGAAGAATCTCAGTCTGTCCTATTCATTGCCACAGAGTCTGTTGCGCAAGACCAACTTCTTCTCTATGGTCAGAATCTATGGTCAGGCACAGAACCTCTTCACCATAACCGGTTTCAATGGTCTGGATCCTGAGGTTTCATCCAATATTTACCAGGCACAGTATCCGGCATCACGCCAGTTTACTCTGGGTGTTGAATTGCAATTCTAACCAAGAAAGGAGAAAAAAATGAATATCAAAAATATAAAGACATACATCCTGTCGGGAATCCTAGCCCTCTCGATGTCTTCCTGTCTTGATAAGTATCCTGAGGATTCTATCCGCATGGACCAGGCTATCAACACGGTGGGCGACATGGACAAGCTGGTGTACGGTATCTACGACAGTTTCAAGAGCAGCGCCCTCTATTCGGGCAATCTGACAATCCTGCCAGATCTGCAGGCAGACTTTGTGTACTGCGTGAAGGGCTACTCTAATGCCTATGGCGATATCTACCGTTGGAAAGATATCAAGGCTACCAACACCAACATCGAGGCGGTATATGCCGATCTTTATGATGTTATCAACAATGCCAACTTCCTGCTCGATAATGTAGATAAGGTAAAGGCAAACACCAACAGTGATAAGGAGCTCGACAAGCTGGAGCAGTGTGAGGGCGAGGCTTATTTTGCCCGTGCCCTGGCTTACTCAGAGTTGATCAAGTGTTTCTGCAAGGCTTACGATAGCGATGAGCAGGCAGAGAAGGAACTCGGCGTGGTGCTCACAGAGCACTATTACGGCAGTGAGCCACAGAAGAGAGCCAGTCTGAAGGAATCATACGAATTCGTATTGAGAGACCTTGACAAGGCTGCTGAGTATCTGAAGGTAGACGAAGACTTCACAGGAAGTCTCTACAATGAGATTTACTTCAACGAGTATACCTGTCATGCCTTGCGTGCGCGCGTATCCTTATATATGCATAAGTATGATGATGCCATCAAGTATGCATCTAAGGTAATCGGCAGTAAGTATTATACATTGGAGAAGGCTTCTTCCAACACCTATTCAAACCAGGTGAACGATTATAAGTATATCTGGACCTATGGTGATTCGCGTGAGGCTATCTGGAAGGTTGGCTTCACCGTGAACAGCTATGGCGGTGCACTGGGTACCATCTTCGATAACTACAACTTCGTAACTTATCGCCCTGACTATGTGCCTGAGACATGGGTCATCAACTCATTCGACAGCAATGACCTCCGTGCTGCAGCCATCTTCACAACCCGTGTAACAGGTTATGAGCACGGTTTGCAGTGGCCTTTGCTGAGCAAGTATTTCGGCGATGCAGAATTCCTGAACAACAATATCCTGCATGTTCATCAGCCAATGGTATTCCGTCTGTCAGAGCAGTATCTGATACGTGCTGAGGCTTACGCCATGAAGAAGGACTACGGTAAGGCAGGTAAGGACATCTCTACCTTGCGTACAGCCCGCTACTCTTCATATGGTGGAAACACCTCGATGAGCGAGAGCAACGCCATGAAGATAATCGAGGCAGAGCGCGTGAAGGAACTCTATATGGAAGGCTTCCGTCTGAACGACCTCAAGCGCTGGCACAAGGGATTTGAGCGTAAGGCTGCCGACCAGCCTGCTGCCAACTTCGTGCAGAGCAGTCTGAAGGTTGAAAAGGATGACCCTCTCTTTGTCTGGCCAATTCCTCAGCATGAGCTTGAGGCACCAGGTTCTGAGATTCAGCCTAATGAAAGTAACAAATAAAATAAGGAGACGATCATGAAGAAAATAATGATGGGATGTTTGGCAGCCGTAGCTGCACTCATCGCTCTTGTGAGTTGTTCACAGGATTATACCACTTATACTGGTCCAAGTCATATCATGTTCTCTGATACGCTCTATCAGTATGCTGTACAGGAAAGCAATGAGGTTTTCAATGTGCCTGTATCTGCAACCGAAAAAGCTGACTACGACCGCACCTTCGGCGTGGAGGTAGTAGACAAGCAGAGCAATGCCATCGAGGGTAAGCATTACCGCATCCTCAACAACACCGTTACAATCAAGGCGGGCGAGATGGTAGGAAATGTGAAGGTTCAGGGTATCTATGATAACATCGGCAAGACCGATTCGCTCGGCTTCACCCTGAAACTGGTGATTCCGGAGAAGTATAACTGGACAGATCTCTATAAGGACTATACCCACGTGGTAATGCAGAAGTATTGTCCTTTCGATATCCACAACTTCTCAGGCTGGTGTAAGGTAACATCTACTTTCTACAGCCAGTATCTGAACAACGTAACTGACCGTCTGATCAAGACAGAGGTGGTGGAAGGCGAGGAGAATACCATTCTCCTGAAGGATGTTTACTATAAGGGCTACAACTTGAAGTTGAAGTTCAACACCAAGAACATTCTTGAGCCAAAGGTAGAGATGGACGACCAGATAGCCGGTGAAACCGGCGAGGCGTTCGGTACCATCTATGGAGACGGCAAGCTGCGCATCAGTCAGCCTTCTCTCTATACCTCTTATTATAGTACCAATGAGGACTTTGTATTGCAGTATGTTGTTATGAGTGTAAACAACAAAGATGGTTCATTATTCGGTAATGTAGGTACCTTTATCACCGTATTTAAATGGATCAGCGATGCAGAGGCAGAGAAATTGAAAGAACAAGGATATTAATCGTAGAATAAAAAGAAAATGAAAACATTGATTTCAAAATATTGGCTCGTATTGATGGCGCTGGTATCAGTGACTCTGTTCACAGCTTGTTCCAGCGATGACGATGCCGTAACTCCTGTGTTCCCACAGGTACAGACTTTCGGCGGTGCTGCTGGCACTGAGTTTGACTTCACCTTCGATGCCAACGAGAGCTGGAGCCTTTCTTCAGACAAGATCTGGTGTAAACTGGTGCAGGGCGAGAAAACAGACGCTTTCGTACTCAATGGTACTGCAGGCAAGCAGACCATCAAGGTTAAGATTACTGCTGATGATGCCAGCAAGGATATGAGCGTGGCTCAGCTCTTCCTGAATATGGGTGGTCAGAAGGTTGCCATCGCTGAGGTTAAGCGTTCGGCTGCCGGCTATAAGTTGCAGGTATTCGATGCGGCTGGCAATGATATCACCGAGACAGGTATCACTGTAGGTTACAATGTATACACCAAGTTTACCGTAAAGTCAAACTACCGTTTTGCTGTTACCAATACTCCAGCTTGGGTAGACTTGGAAGGCGGCTTCCTGGTAGGTACACCTAACAAGGATGCTGTAGGCGGAGTTTCCTTCAAGGAGAATCAGGGCGTAAGTGCTAAGTATGCCATCGCTAAGGACGGCAACTACACAATCACCTTTACTTCTGAGGATGGCAAGGCTGCTGTAACCGTACCTGTTATCTATAATGGTATGACCACCAGCACCATGGATGTTACTTATCCAACCTCTTCACAGTGGGCAGTATGGAATGTATCTCTCGATGGTAAGGTGTTCACTCAGAATGGTTCTAGCCTGACTGGTGGTGATACCAACGATTTTACCTTCTACAACTTTGTTCCTTTCAAGCTCAATACGCTTAATGATGAATATCAGCTAGTAGTCTTCGAAAGTAAAGAGAACGGTCTGTTCGAGGATACATCTGGTGCTGTGAAGCTGCAGGGTGAGAAGGGTGATGTGAAGCTCACAGTCGCTCCATTAGGCAGCGGAAGCCGTGAGTTCTTGGTTTATGCATTGCCACAGAGCGTTTACGCAAATTTTGAGAACGGTCTCGATGAGATGCTTGAGAACGACTTCACAAGCGTGAAGAGCGATTACGACCGCTACTTCCTGATGGATGTTGTACAGAAGGAGGCCAACTCTTCTGCTGATGATCAGTCTGCAGCACCGACAATCTTGAAGATGAACTACTTGCCAGTAGAGTGCAAGAAGGATAAATCAAAGTATGGTTCTGTCATATCAGAAGTATTTGGCTACAATGGTGACGAAATATATGTCGCTCAGTCAGAAGTAGGAAGCTCTCTTACAGTTAATCCTAATATCAAGGATTGGGATCCTACCACTATGATGGAGACAGGCTATCTTACAGTTATGGATAGCGACGGAAAAGATGTTGATGCAGAGCCTAGTATGGATATGAATAATAACTGGGTATTCTTCGTAAAGGTTCCTGCTGCTACTCCGATATTTATGGTATTCGAGGACAACGGAACTCCTGTAAAGGTTCTTGTTGTTGAATCTCCTGGTGAGGGAATGAGTAAGAAACATACTTCTATCAGAAAAATTAGAAAGTAATGAACAGAATGAAAATATTTTCAAAGGCACTCTTGTTGCTCTTGGTCTCTCTCCTGACCTTTGCAGCAACAAGTTGCTCGGATGATGAAACCGGAGGCTGGGACGGCACATACGGATATGTGCAGTTCACGCTCAGCAAGAAGGTTTCTTCTAGAGCTACCCGTGCTACTGCCCTTGACAAACTTGAGAAACTGGATGATGCCAAGAAAATCAAGGTGGTCATGGAGCACAACGGTACAACTGTGTCTCAGACACTGGTGCTCAATTCTTATAATTCAGAGAATGCTGAGTATGGTCTGAGAAGTGAAAAATTGCAACTCGCTTCGGGTACTTACACCGTCATCGGTTTCTATCTCTATGATGCGGTAGACGAGGAGTTGCTGGCTTCTTCTGCCGGCGAAACATTCACTGTAGTAGGTGGCGGTCTGGAAGTACAGAACCTCATGGTGGAGACTGTGGAGCGTGGTAAGGTGAAGTTCAATCTCGTGAAGGAGTGGGAGAAGACCCGTGCCGGTGGTACTGAGTATCTCTTCTCTAACATCCGTCTCGTTGATGTCAGCGTAACTAATCTCTTTACCCGTGAGACCTATACTTTCCCTGAACTGAAGGTGAAATACAAGGAGGGAAGCAAGGAGAATCAGAATCCTGACAATGAGAACGATAAGTATATGGACACAGGTACAGCTTACTGCGATTCTACCGTATGGCTGCCTGCCGGTACCTATCAGGTTACCTCATATACCACCTACGGCAAGACTGGTGCGGTGAAGACCAAGTATGAGACCCAGCCTGTAAAGGGTGAGACTTTCATTATAGAGGACAATCAACTCAATGATAAAGCTCAGGTGCCTATCCTCCTTTCCAAGACAAAGGAGTATATCAAGGACTATGAGGCGTTGAAGGCTATCTGGGAATCTCTCCAGGGTAAGGAGTGGAGCTTCTATGGTGATGCTACCTTCAAGGGAGCTAACTGGAACTTCAACAAGGAACTCGATATGTGGGGCGAACAGCCGGGCGTAACGCTCAACAGCAACGGCCGTGTCATCGGTCTTATCATCGCCGGTTTCGGTGCAAAGGGAATCGTACCTGATGCCATCGGACAGCTGACAGAACTCCAGGTGCTCAACCTCGGTTCTCACGATGAGAAGATTGGTGCCAACATCTTCAATGATTATGATGCAAACAGTCTGACTGCAGCAAAGAAGAGCAGCATGCGTCACGACTATGAGAACAAGTTCCTGAAGTATGACCCACGTGCCAATATGTCGGATATGATTGTAGAAAGCTACAACTCTGATCCTAAGGTGGCACCGAAGAACAGAATCAAGAAGGACAGCCGCATCAATCTGAAGGATGCACAGATCGGTACATTGACCAACAAGATTACAGGTGTATCTAAGGCCATCTATCGCCTGACTAAGTTGCAGCAGTTCTATATCGGTAACTCTTCTATCACATCCGATGAGGTTTGTGCGAAGTTCTACAATGCTGACGATCCTGTTTATGGTAAGTTTGCGCAGGAATTCAAGGATGAGGATTGGGACAAGATGGAAAACCTGACCGATATCGAACTTTACAACTGTCCGAAGGTCAGTCGCATTCCTGACTTCTACTATAATCTCCCTAAATTGCAGGCGATGAACCTGGCACGATGCAAGGGAATCTCAGCCAACCAGTTGAGAAGCGACTGGACCCGCTTAGCTGAGGAGAAGCCCGGTAAGACACTCCAGATTCTCTATATGAGTTACAACAACCTGGAGGAGTTCCCAGAGTCATCTGCCTTGAGCAAGATGGTAAACCTCGGTCTGCTCGACCTGGCTTACAACAACATCAAGAAGTTGCATCCGTTCGGTTCTGAGGTAGCACTTACTTCTCTCTATCTGAACAACAACCAGATTGAGGAGGTTCCTGCTAATCTCTGTGCCTTTACAGAAGATGTAGAGAGTCTGACCTTCGCTCACAACAAACTGAAGAAGATTCCGAATATCTTCGATGCAAGTTCTGTTCGCGAGATGGGTTCTGTAGACTTCTCTTACAACGAGATTACAGGTGTAGATAATAGTCATGGTATCTACAAGGGTATCAATGCAGCTTCAGTCAGTCTGTCAAACAATAAAATAGAGAAGTTCCCTTCTGAGTTGTTTACAGCCGGTTCGCCAATCACAACCATCGATTTGAGCGGCAACCAGATGCGCACCATCCCTAAGGGTTCCATCAAGGGCAAGAAGGCTTATCTGCTGCAGGTCATCGACTTCCGATTCAACAAGTTGACATCCCTCTCTGATGACTTCCGCTCAACCACATTGCCATACCTTACCAATATGGACTTGAGCTACAACTGCTTCACCGAGGTGCCAACCCAGCCATTGAACAGTGCCGTGCTCCGTGCCTTTGCCATCAACCACCAGCGTGATGGGAAGGACCAGCGTTGCCTGCGTACATGGCCTACAGGAATCACAACCTGTCCGAGCCTGATCCAGTTCCAGATTGGTTCCAATGATATCCGTAAGGTAGAAGAGACACTGACCTCTCACCTTTATATCCTGAATATTGCAGACAACCCTAACATCTCTATCGATGTAACCAGCGTCTGCGCATACATCAAGGCAGGTCGGTATATGCTGTTCTACGACAAGAGTCAGGACATCCGCGGTTGCGATGCTTTGGATCTCGAAAATTAAACCCTATAAGAAAGTAGTAATATGAAATATATGAATAAACTGACATTAGGTATCGTTCTCGCTGCCGGGCTTTTCACAGCCTGCAGCGATAAGGATGATGTCGATATCCCAGGAGGACTGGCGCTCGATAAAGAGGAGATAGCCATAGGCCCTCAGGGTGGAATAGAGCAGATTGCCATCGCTGCCTCACAGGACTGGGTGGCAAATACCTCTGAGCCTTGGCTGATGCTTTCGCCTGCCAACGGTGTGGGTTCTGTTGAGGGTACCATCACGGTGGATTCTACTCTTTCCAACACGCTTCGCAGCACAGAACTCAGTTTCCAGGGTGCCAACGGACAGAGTCGCAAGCTTACCATCACCCAGTTCGGTTATGGCAAGCAGATCTTCCTGAAGGATCCTGTTGTAGAAATCGAAAACTCCGGTTCTTACGATAACCGTGCTTTCGAGAGTCTGATTTCCGCCAACGTGGAATGCAAGATTGGTAAGATAGAGTATTCTTTCGAGGGGGATCTGACCGATGCTGAGAAGGCAGAGAACGAGAGCGAGCGTGAGGGCTGGCTTCTGAACAGCAAGTATGAAGATAAGCTGACAGGTACTAACCTGGGTATCAAGCTGGACAGAAAGTACCGTCCTCGCACCGTGAACTTCAAGTTCCGCTGGGCGATGAACGTGGTTCCTGCCGTTCGTGTGGCTAAGGTTCATCTCGTGCCAGTCAAGGCTGAAGACCAGCTGGTAGATGCAGATGGTAATCCTACCGATGATGTTATCCTGACCGTTCGTCAGAAGGCAGCACCAAAGATTGAGGACAACCGTGCCGGTGACTCTCTCTCTGTCATCATGATCCACCAGAAACTGGGTAGCATTGCTACCTTCGATTCCAGCGATAACATGCGCAACTGGAGCGGCGTAACGCTCTGGGAAGCTACTGATGATTTCGTGAAGGATCATCCTGAGGCTTTAGGACGTGTACGTTCTGTCAAGTTCAGCATGTTCAACCTCAAGAGTGGCGAAACTCTTCCTAAGGAAGTGGGTAATCTCAAGTTCCTGGAGTCATTCTCTGTTGCTGCCAACGAGAACAACCAGATTCGTGAGGTGAAGCTCGGTGATGAAATCTGCTCGCTGAAGTATCTGAAGAATCTTACCGTTCAGGCTTACGGTCTGACTCAGTTGCCTGCTAGCTTTGTTAAGCTGGGCAAGAGTCTTGAATCGCTCAACCTGGTAAATAACAACTTCAACAAGTTGTCGGATATCACCGATATCGTCAACGAGAAGAACTTCCCTAAGTTGCGTAACCTCATTCTCTATGCACAGCGCCGTACGGATGTTGTCATCAACATCGCTTCGCTGGGCGAAAAGAATGCATCAGGCGTCTATGTTTATAATAACTATCCTATCGGACTGTATGGTAAGGTAAATGCCGGATCTGCAGACCGTCAGGCGCTTCTCAAGCTCTTGACATGGGATAAGTTGAATACACTGAAGTTGTCTTACTGCTTCCTGGAGGGTGAACTTCCTACCGATGAAGAGATGGATGCAGCTCTGGAGGCTGCCGGCAAGGCCACCCGATACAGCAAGTCTGACTTCTCTACCAACAAGGAAGATTATCTCGACAAGCTGGTAGGCGATACCTGCAAGTGGTTGCTCTCACGCTGGAATAATCCTGTAACCTGCAAGCACAAGGATGGTTCTGTAGTTTGCGAGGATGTTTATGCTAGCGAGGTGCCACGTGTATTGCCAAACTGCCGTCAGTTGTCACTCAACCTGAACTTCTTTACAGGTGAGGTGCCAAACTGGATTCTCTTCCATCCACACCTGGTAGAATGGAATGCACCTACGTTGATCTTCAACCAGCAGCCTAAGGGTAAGAACAGCGATGGCGCTGCCGTTGGTTTCTCTAATATGACAGAAGACAGCTACAGCTACGACTACTATTACGGAACCAGCGACCCAGGCAGCAAGTGGGAGATTCCGGGTGTAGCTTATCCGCTCTACTACCGCACATACGTGGCAGCAGGCGATATTAATGAAGCTGCGCTGATGGCTAAGTACAGGAGAACTAAGAAGAAGTAAGATAAACATAAAAACAATATAGAAGCAAACAATGAAGAAAAAGTTTTTCTATATAGCAATGGTCGCATTGGCATTGACGGGCTGTTCTGACAGCCTGTCAACCATCGGCTCTTCTGACGGCAATTCAGAAATCACCATCCCTGCAGATGCTGAGGCGGGTGAGTTGCTGATAAAGTTCAGTCCGGAGATGAGCGATATCCTCGACCAGGCACAACTGAGCAAGACCCGCGCCGGAAAGGCTACCCGTTCGGGTATTCCTTCTACTGACGAGGTGCTCGACATCCTGGGAAGCTACAGCTTTGAGCGTGTGTTCCCGGTAGATGCAAATACTGAGGCAAGAACCCGCGAGGCGGGACTCCACCTCTGGTATACGGTGAAGTTTAATAAGGGAACCGACCTGAAGGCGGCTGCCGAGCGCCTGAAGCAGTTGGGTGAAATCTCAAAGGTTCAGACCAACGGCCGCATCAAGCGTGCTTACAAGACAGACAGCAAGCGCATCTATCTCAGCGATAAGGCACTTCAGCAGAAGTCTACCCGCGCAGCAGCAGCCGAGGGCGAGCCAAACGACCCAGGCTTTGCCAGCCAGTGGCACTACCGTAACCTGGGTGAGGACCACTATGACTTTGAGAAGCTCAACAATAATCAGGTGGGTGCTAAGGCAGGATGTGACGTGAATGCACTTGAGGCATGGAAGACCTGTACAGGCGATCCTTCTATCATCGTGGCTATTCTTGATGAGGGCGTGATGTATACGCACCCTGATTTGGCAGCCAACATGTGGTGCAACCCGGGTGAGACTACTCAGGGAGCCAAGACTGATGGCGATGGTAATGGTTATGATGGCGACCTTCATGGCTACAACTTCGTTACTGGGAGCGGCGATATTACCTGGACTGATGCCAATGACACCGGTCATGGTACTCACGTAGCTGGTACTATTGCAGCCGTAAATAATAATGGTAAAGGTGTTTGTGGTGTAGCTGGTGGTGACGGTACTCCTAACTCTGGTGTCAAGATCATGTCATGCCAGGTATTCTCCGGCCAGAACAGTGTAACCTTGGCAGGCGAGGCGAGAGCCATCAAGTATGCTGCCGATAATGGTGCAGTCATCCTGCAGTGCAGTTGGGGTTACAACTCTTCAGAGTCTAGCATCATCAACGGTTATACTCCGGGTCCTGCTACCGAGAAGGAATGGGCTGAGACCTATCCGCTGGAGAAGGAAGCTCTGGATTACTTCATCAACAATGCCGGTTCGCCTAATGGTGTCATCGACGGTGGTATTCCAGTCTTCGCAGCCGGTAACGAGTATGCTGGCAATCCTGCTTTCCCAGGTGCTTACTCTAAGTGCGTCTGCGTATCTTCATTAGCTGCCGACTTTACTCCAGCCTGCTACACTGATTACGGTTCGCTCGTAACCCTGAGCGCTCCTGGTGGCGACTTGGACTATTACAGCAAGATTGGCGAGCAGGAAGATGAATACTGGGCAGAGACGACAACCGAGCAGAAAGGTGCTGTGCTCTCTACGATGATCCAGAACGGTCAGCCTGCTTACGGCTACATGGAGGGTACCTCTATGGCTTGTCCTCACGTTTCGGGTGTGGCTGCCTTGGGTCTCGCTTATGCTGCCAAGACGAATCGTCATTATCGTGCTGCCGATTTCGTAGCTCTGATGAAGAAATCTGTGAAGGAATTGGATAGTCATTATCAGAATGGTGCAACCAAGACCTACTACATGAACCATTCTACCGTAGGTGCTTCGCCAGAGATTGTACAGCTCTCTAAGTACATCGGCAAGATGGGTGCTGGTCTGATTGATGCTGCTCAGCTCTTGAACAACATCAAGAACAAGGAATTCAGTTCTGATATGAAGTTGCCTAACGTGTATGTGGGCATCGAGAAGACTGTTTCTCTCAACCTCGCTGCATATTTCGCAGGTCAGACAGAGGGATTCTCTTGCTCTGTAGCGAATGGTAGCGTAGCTTCTGCTTCGGTAGATGGCAAGACGCTCATCGTGAAGGGACTCGCTGCCGGAAGTACATCGCTCACCGTAACAGCTGCCGATGGTACCAGCCAGACCGTAGTTGTGACCGTTAGAAAGAGTGCCGGTAACAATGGTTGGATGTAATTGGGTATAATATGAAGATATTTGCTTTCCTATCGCTTTTCTTCCTGGCTTTGCCTGTTACGGTGAATGCGCAGAAGGAACTGCTGAAGTTTGAGCATCCGCTTATCGATGCAGGTACGATGACCGAGGACGATGCGCCTCGCACCTTCACCTTCGTAGGTAAGAATGTGAGCAAGAAGATACTGCACATCACACAGGTGAGAACCACCTGTGGATGTACCAGTTCTTATGTTAGGGGGGATGTGATGAAGCCTGGCGATACCTGTCAGGTGCAGATCACCTTCACGCCTAACCGCTATCCGGGCACCATCAATACGGGTGCTTATCTCTATCTGAAAGAGGTAGAGGGACAGCCTGCCGTTAAGCTTGCCTTAACGGGAAAGGTGCTGCCGGGTGCTGACCAGTGGGCACGTTATCCGCACAAGATGGGAGTACTCAGACTGAAACAGGCGAAGGCAAGTATCACAGAGGTAAAGCCGGGCACAGAGCCTGAGGCACGTATTCTCTGCGGAAACAGCGGTGACAAGCCGCTCCGTATATCCAGCCTCCTTCTTCCTCCTTATGCCCGTCTTACGACAGAGCCTGAGGTGATAGAACCGGGTGATGAGGCAGACCTCGTCATCACCATCATAGCCGATAAGATTCCGGCTACGATGCCTGAATCCTTCACCTTCCCTGTTATTCTGGAGGGCTTGGACGCCCGTCCGTCTGACAGAACGATACAGGTCGTTGTAAAGTTAGAAAGGTAAAAAAGGAAAAAAGTAAAAAAGAAAAAATACCAAGACAATGAAATATTTGAAAAAACTCTTCACCCTCCTGGTGATTGCTTTGTTTGCCTGCGGCTTTGCAGCCTGCAGCAGCGATGATGAAGAACCGGAGGAGCCTTCTCTGGAAGTTACACCTGCCAATCTTCATGGCACATGGGAGTTGGCTGAGTGGAACGGTGAACCTCTTGCTGAGGGCACATACTGCTACATCGTTTTCAACCGCAAGGACCAGACTTTCGAGATGTATCAGAAGTTTGACAGTATGTATGGTCGCCATATCACCGGTTCGTTCGCTATCAAGAATGATCCATACCAGGGCTACATCATCAGCGGAAGCTATGATAACGGTAAGGGCGACTGGAACCAGAGTTATCTCGTAACCCGCCTCCTGGCATCGGGTTCCATGATATGGACCGCCAAGGACGATGTTACCGACATCAGCCGCTACAAGCGTTGCGATGAGGTACCTGCCGAGATACTCAAGGAATGTAAAGATCTCACTGAAGAATAAAAAAAGAGCGAATTATCTGCAAATTCTGCGGATTATTCGCTCTTTTTTGTATCTTTGCCCTCAAACTTATCATCGGGTTCAAAGTTTAAGGATATGATATTAACGATTACAGGTTCAGACAGCACCGGAGGCTCTGGTGTGCAGGCGGACATCAGGACGATTTCCGAGTTGGGCGGTTATGCTGTTTCTGCGATAACCAGCATCACTGTGCAGAATACGCTCGGTATTCAGGAGTTCTTTGATATTCCTGCCGAGATTGTTTCGGGTCAGATAGAGGCTATCATGAATGATATTCAACCGAGCATCGTGAAGGTGGGTATGATTCGTAGAGTGGAGACGCTTGAGGTTGTGATCGACGCCCTGACGAAGTATCGTCCGGATTATATCATTTATGCCCCTGCCATCTGGTCGAGCAATGGCGATGCATTGATGACGGAGGATGTGGTGAGCCAGATCAGGTATCGTTTGCTGCCACTCTGTTCGGTCGTTGTTGCCCGAAAGAAAGAAAATGATATTATTCTGCAAGACACCAAGTTGCTGCGCATGGCTGAGGGTAACGGAATGCAGGTGTTCCTGCTCGACAATGCCAATTCACATGGTCTTACCAACCGTTTCTCTTCTGCCCTTGCCGTATATCTGAACCAAGGCAAGAAGATGGAGGATGCTTTGGCGATGGCACAGGATTTCATCAACGTAGAGTTGACACGTGAGAGCAACCTGCAGGGACGCAGTTCGGAACTCTATAATCAGTTTATCTCTCAGGTCAACAACTTCTGCCGCACCTATAGTGATGTGCATTTCTATGCAGACCAGTTGAATGTGAGCAGCCGCTATCTGGCTCAGGTTACCCGTCGTATCTCGTGCAAGACACCGAAGGCTATCATAGATGAATATATTGTAAAGGAGATAGAGCGAGAGTTATCCACCACTACGCATACGGTGCAAGAGATAGCCAATACCTTCGGCTTCTCCTCGCAGGCGCATCTCACTAAGTTCTTCAAGAAGATGCGAGGGGTAACGCCTTCTGCTTTCCGGCAACCAAAGCCTGTTAATTAAAATGAGTCCAGTCAACTGAGGAAATAAAATTGCTATAAGCCTATCTAATGGACGTTTGAATGTGGCTTTGCGTAAACTCTATGGATCTTATGGCAAATATTCGATATATTTACGTAAAGGTAATGTGTTTACTAAAGTGACGTTTGATGTCAATCTTTAAGTTATGTTCAACAGATGATATCTCATATCTTAAAAAGATGTAGGAATCTATAAATTATTACTTTGAAACGATAAAGTCGACAATAATGTTTACAGACCTTACTGTATAAAGGAATGATTGCTGAACCTGGTATCTTGATACACAGTTTCTTTGGAATGTTCCAAAAACAAAATTGAGTTTTATGGCTAACTATTTCCTTCGACATGACAAATTGCCATTATTACAAGGTAAACAGCATGATGAAGAGGAAAAGTTGTTTGTAGGAACTTCTTACTCTTTGTTAAAAGGTAAGTTGCCAATATCTTTGGAAGTAAGCATACCGACTTCCATGATTTCCAAGAAGACTTATACGAAAGTGAGTCTTCCAAATTTTGCTTATCAAACCTATGGAGATAATAGAGTGAATGCTTTTGTTGCCCTTATCAGTGTTAAGTATAGTTTGGGTAAGGGGAAGACAACAAAGCTAAATAATAGTAAGAATTTAGATGTGGAAAAGTAAATGAATAGATTTCCTGTTTGTTTTCAGCATGATAGTATGCTATGTGGCATTACTTGCTTGTAGATGATTTGTAAATATTTCGTCAGAGAATATTCTTTAGATTCTCTGTCGAAACTCTGTTTTGCCACAACCGAAGGGGTTTTGATGCTTGGTATCAACGAAACAGCGAAGACCTTGGGACTGGATACGGTATGTGCCAAAACAAGTGTCGTAGAACTTAGCGAGACTCCGCTCCCTTGCATCCTTCATTGGAATCAGAATCATTTTGTTGTATTATATAAGGTGAAGAAGGGCAAGAAGTTCTATATCGCAGACCCAGGCAAGGGAAAGACAGCTTATAATCTTGAAGAATTCAGACGGCATTGGATAAGCACTCGCTCTAATTGATATCCAATCAAAGTCCAATTTGGAGCGAGTTAGTTTTGTTAACACATAGATAAATCTCTCTTGCAAAATCGCCAGTGAAGCTGTAGAAAGACTTCGTTGGCGATTTCTCAATATATAATCTTACTCAATCATATTCTTGAGTATCCATTTCCTGAAGAATGGGTCTTCTATTTCATATCTGTCACTTCGGAAGATGTAGCCTTTCTTGCTTAAACGCAATAAGGCACTGGTCATCGTGCTGGTAGGTTGGTTCCTGTCTTGTGCAGGATTGTTGCCCTCGCAGATGCTGACCATAACATACTTGTCTGTCTTGTTGAAATTCAGCCATAAACGTTCGTAGTCTAAATCATGGGTCGTTATGATATCTTCTACGGCGAGTTGGAGTACATCCTCGTTTTTACCAGCTACCAGGTTGTTCCAAACTGCGAATGAAAGCTGTTGCGTGTAGTATGGATGGCAACTTGTAAAGGTCAGTATCTCGTCTGCAATTTGAGCAGCCTGCTCTGATACATCTTTCAATCTGTCTGCAATATATGACTTGAAATCTTCGTATGGAATCTTGTTGAGTCTCATCAGCATTCCAAAATGATAGAATGGAGACTTCACCCGTTCAAAGACTGTCATCATCGATTCCTGGCTACCCAGAAAGATGTAATTGATGCCTGTCTGTTCCTGCATGATGGAACGGAGCTGCTTATCCATGTTTTTGTCGATTTCCAGGATGCTTTGAAACTCGTCCAAGACAACAATCAGTTTGTTTTGAGGTGTAGATACCTTCTGGATTGTATTTAAAACATCTTCTATTGCTGTTGTTCCACTGTCGGTTGATGGTTGGAATGAAACCGATAGCTCGTCTGTCATAGGATTCATATTGATAGAAGGAATGATGCGGAAGTTACGAAGATAGTGCTTCATCTTTTCCAGTTTGAATTGATTGAGCAGTTCCTTCAGAAGCTTTGCCGCAAAATCTTCTTTGCTGAGCACGGCTTGCATGTTGAGCCATAGGTATGGTCGTTGGGTTTGGACAACAGCCTTTTTTACGAGACTTGATTTGCCAAAACGTCGTGGTGACATAAGAACAAGGTGGTTCTCGCTCTTGAGAAACTGTACGATGTAGTCCAGTTCTTTCACTCTGTCTGTAAAGTATGGGGCATCAACCAATGAGCCAAATTTAAACGGATTTTCCATAATCGAATTTTTTCGTAACGAAACTTTTCGCAAAGATACGAAAAATAAAGCTGCTCAGATGATAAACTCCTTTAAATTATTGTTGTTTAACAAATCTTTTTGTGTAGAGCTTTGCATATTTCGGAATATGGCTTATACTTTTGCGAATCATCCTTTATACAAAATGACGCAAAGTTTATAATTATTGGAACACTTTTCTCATATTTCCCTAAAAAGTGTTTCCTTTGCAGCCATAATTTAGTAAAAAGAATATAATTATGGCAGAAAACAGACAAGAATTGAACCGCAACTTGGCTCAGATGCTCAAGGGTGGTGTGATTATGGACGTAACAACTCCAGAACAGGCAAAAATAGCAGAGGCAGCAGGTGCCTGCGCAGTAATGGCTTTGGAACGTATTCCAGCCGACATTCGTGCAGCAGGTGGCGTGTCTCGTATGAGTGATCCTAAGATGATCAAGGGCATTCAGGAGGCTGTCTCTATCCCTGTAATGGCTAAGTGCCGTATCGGTCACTTCGCTGAGGCTCAGATTCTTCAGGCTATCGAAATCGACTATATTGACGAGAGCGAGGTGCTCTCTCCTGCAGATAATGTTTATCACATCGACAAGACTCAGTTTGACGTACCTTTCGTTTGTGGTGCCAAGAACCTGGGCGAGGCGCTCCGCCGTATCGCTGAAGGTGCTACCATGATTCGTACCAAGGGTGAGCCTGGAACTGGTGATGTGGTACAGGCTGTTACCCACATGCGTATGATGCAGAGTGAAATCCGCCGTTTGGTTTCTATGAGCGAGGATGAACTCTTCGAGGCTGCCAAGCAGTTGCAGGCTCCTTACGAGTTGGTAAAGTATGTTCACGAGAATGGTAAGTTGCCAGTAGTTAACTTTGCAGCAGGTGGTGTGGCTACTCCTGCCGATGCTGCCCTGATGATGCAGCTCGGTGCTGAGGGTGTATTCGTAGGCTCTGGTATCTTCAAGAGCGGTAACCCTGCTAAGCGTGCACAGGCTATCGTGAAGGCAGTTACCAACTACAACGACCCTAAGATGTTGGCTGAGTTGAGTGAGGATCTCGGTGAGGCGATGGTTGGTATCAACGAGCAGGAGATTGCGCTCCTCATGGCTGAAAGAGGTAAGTAAGGGTATTGGGAAGTCAAGGAGTTAAGAAGTTAAAGGAGTTAAGACAAGTGCTTATTGGCAGAAACTCAGTAAAAGAATACTGTTGTCTTAACTCCTTAACTCCCTTAACTCCTTGACTTCTTCTTATGCGATAATTTGTTATATGAGAATAGCAGTATTAGCTTTACAAGGTGCTTTTGCTGAGCACAGACAGAAGTTGGCTCAGTTGGGTGTGGATAGTTTTGAGGTGCGCCAGTTGAAGGATTGGGAGCAGCCCAAGGATGGCTTGATAATTCCTGGTGGCGAGAGTACTACCCAGGCAAAACTCTTGAATGAACTCGGATTGATGGAACCTGTGAAGGAGGCCATTGCAGCAGGCTTGCCTGTCTATGGTACTTGTGCTGGTTTGATTCTTCTTGCCAAGAAGATAGAGGGTGAGCCAAGTCTTCGCATTGCTTCCATGGATATCACGGCATTGCGCAATGCCTATGGTCGCCAGTTGGGCAGTTTCTACATCGAGGCTCCGATGAAAGGCATCGATGGTAATATCCCCATGACCTTTATCCGTGCTCCTTATATTAAAGAGGTGTGGGGCGATGCCGAGGTTCTTGCCGAGGTAGATGGCAAGATCGTGGCAGCCCGCCAGGGCAAGCAGCTCGTTACCGCCTTCCATCCGGAATTGAACGAAAGTTTAGAGATACACAAGTATTTTCTGGATATGTGCAAGAAGTAGGCTTCATCCCATAATGAAACAGGCTTCGTTGGTCAATGAAACAGGCTTCATGGGCACATGAAGTTATATTGCAAAGTATCTTAGGATACATTGCCAAGTATCTTAAGATACATGAGCAAGTATCCTAAGATACTTTTTTTTATCACTTTTTCATCTACCATAGTTGCTCTATTTGAGGATTATTTCTTATTTTGATTGAAAAATACAATAAAGCCTTTAATACCAGCCGGTTACCGGCCTTGTACTTTGCTAAAATGCATGTTTTTATCCTTCAAACTTTGCTAAAATGCATATTTCCGTCCTTCAAACTGTCTTATACTTGAAAAAGTAGCAGCTTCCCAAAGTGGTCACGAATAGGCTTCATAGATACATGATGCTATATAGAAAAGTATCTTGAGATACTTTTGTATTGAATGTCTGATACTTTTTTCCGATAAATGTTTGCCGTTTACAAATATTCATCGTATCTTTGTATTATGAAATCTTCGTTACGTAAAACACATAATAACGTAAATGCTTATGGTACAGGTAAATCCTTTTATTATTGAAGGCTATCTTTCGCCAGAATACTTCTGCGATAGAGTAGAGGAAACAGCTCTTCTTACCCGCCATTTGACCAATCGGTGCAATGTCGCGTTGATTGCGCCAAGACGTCTGGGTAAGTCGGGACTGATTTATAATTGTTTTCAGCAGGAAAACATCCGTGAGCAGTATCATTGCATCTATATTGATATTTATGATACGAAGAATTTGAACGAATTCGTCTATGCGCTGGGCAAAGGAATCCTGACGGCACTCAAGCCAAAGGGCAGGAAAGTGTGGGAATTTTTCCTGAATACGCTCCTGTCTTTGAAAACCACCATCTCCTTTGATATCAATGGAAATCCAGAGTGGAGTGTGGGCATTGGGGATATACAGACACCAGAAATTACCTTGGACGAGATTTTCGCTTATCTCGAACAGGCAGATAAGCCTTGCTTGATTGCGATAGATGAGTTTCAGACGATAGCCAACTATCCTGAGAAAACCGTTGAGGCGAGTTTGCGTAAGCGAATACAGAATTGTCATAACGCCAACTTCGTGTTTTCTGGTTCCAAGCGTCACATGATGGCTTTGATGTTTACGTCTCTGTCTCGTCCTTTCTATCATAGTTCGAGCATCATGGGACTGGAGGCTATCAATGAGCAGACTTACTTGGCTTTTGCCAATCATCATCTTTCCAAAAATCACAAGGAGATTAGTGCTGAGGCTTTTGCTTATTTATATCATCGTTTCGATGGTATTACATGGTACGTCCAGTATGTTCTCAATATGCTTTATACTTCCATCACCGATAAGCCGTTGTTGGAAGAAGATGATGTTAAGTTTGCGATTGATGGCATACTTGCCCAGCATCGCTTTGCCTATCAAACGTTGATATACCAGTTGACAGCCAAGCAGAAGCAGGTGCTCACGGCTATCGCCTTAGAAGGTAAGCCTTCTTCCCTGATGTCGCAAGAGTTCTTGCAGAAGTATCATCTTGGGGCAAGCACTGTGCAAGGAGCGGTCAAGACCTTACTTGACAGAGACTTTATCACGCAAGATGAAGGCGTTTACCAATTATGTGACAAGTTTTTGGAGCTGAGTTTAAGGGGATAAAAAAGAAGCAAATGTATGAATTTTAACGATGCGTTTTATAGTGGTCTAACGAAGCGCTTTATTAGGTGCTAATGAAGCGCTTCGTTAAGTTTGGTCGATTTTTAACAAGTTATAGCTTATAAAAATAAGTGCAGAAAAGTGTATCGCAACTACATAAAACTGCACAAAATATGATGTAATATCCTTAGTTTTAGCGATGTTAAGTTTAGATAAAAGAAACTAATAAAATCGGCTGGGTAACAGCTTTTATGGGCATAATTTGAGGTATATATTAGGCTAAAATGGTTAAAGAAACATATAAAAGTCAAGTTTATGACGTAAAAAACAAGACTTTTTGTTAAATTTGCAGTCGAATAAAGGAGATAAATATGGTAATAGCAAGCTTTATAAAGGAAAAATTGTCGTTGACCCCTGCTGGGGTTGTATTGACTACAAGAGACTTTGGGGTGGAGATGCGGTATCAGCCAGCACTCGCCAAAGCTCTCAACCGTCTTGTGCTCCAAGGCGAGCTGCAAAAGATATCAAAGGGGAAATACTATATTCCGAAGAAGACCATTTTTGGAAATCTAAAACCTGCGGATTCTGAACTTGTAAAGGACTTTTTGGAGCAAAATGGCAAGATTGTTGGCTACATTACAGGAACTACAGCATTTGCATCCATGGGATTGACAACACAGATAAGTTCATCCATCCTTGTCGGCACAAATAAATATCGGAGACCTATCACAAGGAATGGTGTGAAAATATCTTTTTTGTTACAAGAGAATGCCATAACATCAAGCAATATTCCACTACTTAGAATATTGGATGCTTTGCGCCTTATAAAGGAGATTCCTGCTACTTCACCAGATGAATGTGTGACGAATATTTGCAAAGCAATCAATGCTCTTTCAATGGAACAGAAGCGAGAATTGGCAGAACTATCCTTGGCATACACACCTTATGTGAGAGCTTTGCTTGGAGCCATCTACGAGAACATGGAACTTGAAACGGAAACCATCAGCAAAACATTGAATGGAGTGACCAGTTACAAGTTGCCAATCTCAGACAAAGTATTATCAAACAAAAGAAACTGGAACATCATATGAGATTACATGAAAACTGGGAGTTATTCTCTGACGCCTTGCAAGCGGCTTCGCAACCTGTAGAAGATGGAGGACTCGGTATCAAGAGCATCTTCATAGAGAAAGACTATTGGATTTGTCGCTCGTTGTCCTTGATGGCTGCGAACGACAAGGATGACCGTGCCATATTCAAAGGAGGAACAAGTCTTACAAAAGCATATGGTATCGGTAGTAGATTTTCAGAAGACATAGATATTGCTATCTCTGAGGCATGGATGCTCAGCGGCAATCAATTGAAGATGCTGATCAAGAGAACTGCCAAAAGCATGACAGAAGGACTGCAGGAAATGAATATGCCAGGTTTTACAAGCAAAGGTTCTCACTATCACAAGGCATACTATTCTTAGCCAAGAGCTATTGATACATTACAAATAGGTGCAATCAAGGCAGGACAATTGCTTGTCGAAATCAATTCCTTTGCCAATCCATATCCTTTCCAGAAATGCAGACTGAAAAGTTTCTTGACAGAGTTTTTTCAAAAGACAGGCAACGAGAACTTGATAGAGGAATACGATATGCAACCTTTCGAGGTGAATGTTCTCGACAGGCGTAGAACATTGACAGAGAAATTGGTATCATTGTTGCGTTGTTCCTTGGCAGACAATTATATGCCTGAGTTAACAGCTAAGATACGTCATTTCTATGATTTACATTTCCTCTTGAATGATGCAGAGACACAGGACTATCTGAAAAGTGACGCATTCAAGTCGGATTTCTGCAACTTGTTTGCGCAAGACCAACAGAGATTTGATAAGCCCGAAGGATGGCAAAATAAAGACATCAAGGATTCTCCTATCATCAATGACCTACATAATGTATGGTCTGCATTAAGCAACGTCTATGCAAAAGAACTTCCTGACCTTGCCTATAAAGAGATACCGATGATTGAGAGTATTGAGAATAGTATGGAACAATTGATTTTGTATTTGACAATATAAACAGCCATGGCAAAGAAGTACTACTTCCTTGGCAAAGTTGTACTACTTCTCAATAATTAAAAGAAGGTGTTGAATGGAAATATTCTTGCTTTGGGGCGCCGTTGAATAGATTCTATGCTTTCCTACTCTTTTACCTTGAAAAAAAGGAAAAAAGTGGGGAAAGAGAAATAAGTGAAACAAAAATAAACAACTTACGATATTTTTTAGTATTTTTGCCATGTCAATAAGTAAATGATACTAACTATGAACATCGAGGACTTATCCATCTTTGGACTTTACAGCCAAAAGGAGAACAAAAGAAGCAAATGTATGAATTTTATGGGTAGAATTTGAGGCGTATAACAGGCTAAAATGGTTAAAGAAACATATAAAAGTCAAGTTCATGACGTAAAAAACAAGCCGCCGTTTTGGCAACTTATGCCCAAGGCTTGTTCACTCGATGCCCAAGGCTTGTTCATCTGATGCCCAAGGCTTGTTCACTCGATGCCCAAGGCTTGTTCACTCGATGCCCAAGGCTTGTTCATCCGATGCCCAAGGCTTGTTCTTCCGATGCCCAAGGCTTGTTCATCCGATGCCCGTCCGTTGCTCTGTAAGCAGTCTCCGTTACAAAGTACGGCAGACTGAGCGCAAAGGATATGTTTGGTGTAAACGACAAGAAGATGAAACTTGAGCAGGCTAAGTTGCAACTTGATGAGCTGCAGAAGAATACCTCCCACATCGAGGCAAGAAACAGGGATATTAAAGCCGATTTTGAAAAGACAGCTATTTCATACCAGCAACAGATAATCAATAAGATTTGGGCGCAGGCTGGTATTAAGGCGTTGGCTGAGATAGCAGACATCTATCCACGTATGACGAGCATTCACGACAGCAGCCTATTTGACGATAGCTTTGCAATGGACTTTATCACTCATGGTGACAAAATCATCTATTGTGCCATGTACTTGTATGTCGGTTACGTAAACGAAGCAACGAACTTCGCTGAAAGCCAAGGAGGCAACGATACCAAGGACTGGGGACGTGAGAAGGACGAAGATGAGATAGGATGGATAAGACGATGCTTGCGACAAGCTACAAAGATGATGAAACCAATGAAGAGGAAAGGCTTGAGTAGATAAAATATTAAGGGAGGAGCGCATTTCGAACACGCCCCTCCCAAATACGTTGCGTGAACAGACATTCTTGGCATTAAATCTTGCCTGTGCCGCTACATCGACTACACCATCCGTTCGTACAATTAGGACAGGCAACTCTTTTATTTGTAAGGGGATTGATGTATGTGCGGTTACCACTGCAAGTCCTGCACTTTTTGTATCCATGACAAATGTGACATGTTTTACCACTTGTCGAATTTGTACGACTTGAACTACCAGAACCACTTACTGTGCTATTAGAACTACCAACAGAAGTGTTGCTTCCATTCATGTTTCTGATGGCTTCTCCCTTTAATGCTCGCCATTCATTCTTCGTGTAATTGGTTCCATCAGCTTTCTTGTTATATTTACAGAAAGTTTGATACTCTTGTTCCTCTTCACTAAGAACTTGGTTGGCCGATTGCTGCGCAATGTTATTAAATACTTGATTATATTGCTGTTGTTGAGCCATAGTTTGTGCAACGGCATAATTAGGGTCAAGCAGATAATTCATGTTGCCAGCGTTAGCAGTAGCCATATAGCTGTTTCCACCATAGCTATATCCTCCCATGTTGCCAATTCCAGCAAGAAATCCTTCTCCGAAACTACCACAAGAAGCCAATAGTAGAACTGCCATTACCAAAAATATAAGTTTAAGATTCTTCATAATAATGTCATTTCTTGTTTGCCGTGAGATTCAAAGTGTAAATTTCACCATCAATATTCACTTTTGGATGAATATATGTCAAATGTCCTGCGTTGTCTATGGTAATCAGGGCATCCGAAATTCCATCCAATGACAAAACGTATGTATTTTTACCTTTCTTCATTACTTGATATTTATTGGTCTTGCTGAAATAAGATTCTCCATTCTCAAAGACATCAACATTTACATTGTTGTTGTCTATTCGTAATATCACAACTTTGATTTTAGCGTATTCTTCAATAACCTTACCTTTTTGTGCCAAGTAACCAGCGCCTGTATATGTACCAGAAACAATTTTTGCATAATCGTTTAAAGTACGCTTGGAGACGGTAGACTTTCTTCTTGCTATAGTTGAAGTAGTTTCTTTTGTTATTGTTGATGTTACATCTGAGAAAGAAGTTGGTGCTATATTTTTTTCCTCTCCGTTATCTAAAAAAGATACAAACCTACAATCTTGATTCGTTGATTGATTTTTATAGTATTTATAGTTATTAAAATTCACAGCAAAAGGTACATACAAGGAACTATTAGCCTCGTGAGACAACAGAAAAGGCACATACTCATTCTTGGGTAATTTGATTTTGGCTTTACCGCTATTAGAAATGGTACCTAACATTTTGTATTCTGAATTATAAATCTCAGTTCCGTTAGTTCCATAAATTACCACTTTTGAACTAGGTGCACATGATGCACATAATAACATTATGGTTATAATGCTGTATACTATGGGCTTATATTTAAAACGTTTCATTGTATGTTAATTCTATTGATAATCATATAATAATCCTTGACACAGAGACTTCTTTCCTTCTGAAATATTTGACGGGAAATACAATAACCACCATGGCTCATACCATAAATCGGGCTTTACTCTATAGATTTGGCGCAATGCCTCATTTACATTACCGTTTGGAGTTACAGGAACAACAACTTTTGAGTCTGCATAAAAATTTGTGACTAATTTTTCGTATGTAGTGCCACCGTCTAAAGAATAAGAAACACAAAAACTAAATGTGCAAAAAGACTCATTTTCTTTTATAATTGGTTTGGTTTCAGCAAATAAAGACAATGTATTACTTCCAATACCATCCACTGTAAAAACTTTCGACATGGCACCATTACTATAAGGGGCTAAAGAAACCTGTGGCATATCTGCTACATACGTAGCATTGGTGACCGCTGTGCCTTTTGTGCCAGAACCGCCTACATTTATACCATTCGTTAGTTGACCAATAGCACCTCCTATACCTAAGACTCCTGCTATGGAACCTAAATTCAAACTTCCCCCTTTAGTTGTTGAAGACATATCTGTAGTAGATGTGGTTCGCACTGTCGGGTCATAATAAGAAATAGATTTTCCATTTGGTCCCACAAAGAAAGATTTTGTTTGATCTATAGTCATAATCTCAGACGTGCGATTATAAACTATTGCTGTAAATTCGCCGTTTTGAGAAATAGAATAAGCAACAGCGATTTTTGCATTATCTGGTATAGGAGAAGATGTTGTGGGTTGCATGTGCCTTGTTTTTACAGACACATAAGCAACATTAGTTGTTTGTAATCCACCGCTTGAACCGCAAGCCGTAAAAAGCAAACAGATAAGAAATATTGTTATTTGTTTCATAATTAAAGTAAAAGGCGTGCAACCGTTCCGATACTTGTTTTCATCTTAGGTTACCGCCAAGTTACCTTCACGTACAACAAGCACGGAACAGTCCACGCCTATGAGCGTGAACCTTCCTACTGCTTGTCCTCGTACGTTGAAAATTGGCGGTATTCAAGATGAAGAGAACAAGAGCTAAAAGCTCAATATCCAAAAAGTAGAGAACGAAAACGCCAGATTAATTATATGAGGCGACAGCCTCTTTAAAAGTCTCTATATGGAAGGGTGGTTTTTTACCACGCTGTCCTTAACGTTTCATTCTTGTTCTGTATTTCTGTTTTTTGTTAATTCAATATTTAAGTTTGACAATCAGTTAACTAAAACATGTCTGCCCAACCTCTGCCCATCGGGGCTTCCGGTATGGGTATAGACATTGCAAAGGTAACACTTTTATCTTGGAAACCACTTTGTTTGGCTGGTAAAGTATGATTTTAAGGCTCGATTTAACATTATTAAATATAAATATGTCAAGAAAATCCACTTTCGTATGATTTTTCTTGCAAAAAAGTTTGTATTATCAATGATTATTTGTATTTTTGCAGCGTTAGTTCCAGCCGAGCCTCTTTACAATGCTTAAATAGGCTGGGCTTTTTTGTTTATAAGCTATGACAAAGAGAAATTTTGGAAAAGATTACAAGACTCCACGAGAACTTGTAACCTTATTGGAAAATCGTGGATTGATAATCAATGATAGGCAAAAGGCTCAATTGTATTTGGAGAGCATTGGCTATTATCGATTGTCTGCGTATATGCATCCTTTGTTGAAGACTCCAAAGATTCTTCATCTGTATAAGGAAGGTGCTACATTTAACAAAGTGATGATGCTTTATCGCTTTGACAAAAAGTTGCGCTTACTCCTTTTTAACGAGATTGAGAAGATCGAAATTGCTGTAAGAGAAGCCGTAATGAATATGACGGCTGAACGGACTGGTGATATATATTGGCTTACAAATTCTGCACATTTTCGTGATCAGTCCATTTTCGTCAATAGTATGGCAATGTTGTCGAAGGAGTATGAACGTTCTACTGAAGACTTTATAGAACACTTCAAAAGAACATATACAGAACCTTTTCCACCAGCATGGATTCTTGGTGAACTTCTCCCAATGGGTAGCGTGAATATGTACTACAGGAACTTGAAAGATAAAGGACTCAAAAAGCAGATCGCCAAGCGTTTCTGCCTTCATGCTCCAGTGTTTGAGTCTTGGCTTTCTGTGCTTACGCTTACTCGCAACGCTTGTTGTCATCACGCTCGTGTTTGGAACAAAGTCAACAAGATTATTCCAAATGATATGAGAGGCATGACTCGTCCTTGGATTACTATTCCTGCGGACAAGCGAAGAATCTATTATAACATGTGCATCATCAAGTATTTCCTTGACATCATCTCTCCCAACAATGACATGCTTGACAAAATGCACAATTTGTTCAGCAAGTTTCCAGAGATAGACCTGGCAGCTCTTGGATTCCCTGTTGGTTGGGAACAAGAACCGCTATGGATACAGGCAAACAACTAAATGCAAATGAGCTTATTGCCAAGCTTCAAGAATTAGAGAAAGAAAATGCCAGGTTAAGAAAAATTCTTGATGTGCATGGAATACCATACATTGTAACCGAGCCTAATGTCACAACGAAAGAAAGCCTACAAGCCATATTCCATACAGATTCAAAGCTGAGTCTACAGGACAAGGTTGCGCTATTTCGTAGTGTTTTTCAAGGTCGTGATGATATCTTTGCCAAGCGTTGGTACAGTAGTACGACTCAAAAGTCAGGCTACCAACCTGTATGCACGAGGGAATGGAATCGTGAATTTTGCGACAAGCGAAAGTACAAATGTGCGGATTGTCCCAACAGGCAATTCGCTCCTTTGGCATACAACGACTTTTTCAATCATCTTGCAGGAAAGGATGCATGGGGACGTGATGTTATAGGACTTTATCCAATACGAAAGGACAACACTTGCAGTTTCCTTTGTACAGACTTTGATGACAAGAGTTGCGAGCATGGTTACAAGAATGATGTACTTGCCTTTGTAAATGTTTGCAAAACTTGGAATGTACCTTGCTACATCGAACGCTCACGTTCTGGCAATGGTGCTCACGTATGGATTTTCTTTGAAACACCAGTAACTGCTTTCAAGGCACGCAAGTTGGGAAATGCCATTCTTACAGAGGCGATGAGTTGTGATGCTCACCTGTCTTTCAAGTCATACGACCGTTTCTTTCCAAACCAAGACACCTTGCCTGAAGGAGGACTAGGCAATCTTGTAGCCTTGCCATTGCAAGGTATGGCTCGACGCAAAGGAAACAGCGTGTTCGTTGATGAAGACTTCAATGCGTATGCCGACCAATGGGAAATGTTGTCGCAAATCCATAAGCTATCAGAGGTAGAACTTGATTTGTTATTACAGCTGCATGCAATGCCAACATTAGGAGAACTATCAAAGACCTGTGAGGAGAAACCTTGGGAGACTCCTCATATGGATGCTGCGCAATCTGAAGACTATCCAAAACAAATCGTTCTGACAAGAGCGAATATGCTTTATGTCCCTTTAGCAAGTCTATCTGCCAAATGTGTGAATATATTCAAACGCATAGCAGCTTTCCGTAATCCGGAGTTTTATGAGAAGCAAGGTATGCGCCTTTCTACCTATAATATCCCTCGCATCATTTCATGTTCGGAAATGACAGATGATTATCTTGCCCTTCCTCGTGGGTGTGAAGATGCTGTTTGTGGTATTCTAACACAACATGGAGTAAAGGTAGTGATCTCTGACAAAACAAATCATGGGCATAATATCAATGTTACATTCAGAGGATCTCTTCGGGAAGAACAGCAAAATGCAATGGAAGCTTTTTCTGGGCATAATATAGGAACATTATCAGCAACAACAGCGTTTGGAAAGACTGTGTTTGCCATCGGAATGCTTGCAAGGAGAAAGGTGAACACCTTAATTCTTGTTCATAACAAGGCATTGCTGGAACAATGGAAAGAACGGTTGGAAACTTTCCTCAAGATAGATGAGATCGTTGAAGAGCCTGCTGCCAAACGAGGAAGGAAAAAGAATTCTTCGGTCATTGGTTGTTTATATGCAGGCAAGAACACGTTGCATGGCATCATTGATATAGCTTTGATACAATCTTGTTTGAGCGATGGTGAAGCGAAGCCTTTTGTCAAGGATTACGGTATGGTGATAGTAGATGAATGTCATCATGTATCCTCTGTCAGCTTCGAGCAAGTGCTTCGACAAGTAACAGCTACATACGTATATGGTTTGACAGCAACTCCTATCAGAAAGGATGGGCATCAACCTATTATTTTCATGCAATGCGGAAAGATAAGATTCACAGCTGATGCCAAGAGCCAAATGGAAAATCAAACATTTAAACGTTTGTTGATTCCAAGGTTTACATCATTCCGAAACATTTCATCAGATAGCAAGACTTACGTTCAGGTTACACAAGACTTGTCCGAAGATAAGGTTAGGAATGAGTTCATCGTAGAAGATGTAAGAATTGCCATTCAAGAAGGTCGTACCCCATTGGTATTAACCACTCGTACTGCTCATGTCAAGGCGTTGACACAAATGCTTATTCCATTTGCAGACCATGTCATTCAACTCATTGGAGCTGATTCTGCTAAAGAAAAGCGTCTTGCATTACAAAATCTACAATCAATGCCCACATCAGAATCACTTGTGATTGTGGCTACAGGAAAGTATGTAGGAGAAGGCTTTGATTATCCTCGCCTTTATACACTGTTCCTTACTATGCCTATAGCTTGGAAAGGAAATGTGGAGCAATATGCTGGGCGTTTGCATAGGGAATACGCAGGAAAGAACGATGTGCGTATTTATGATTATGTGGATGTTCATGTCACACTTTGTGACTCTATGTATCGTAAACGGCTGAAAGGGTATTTAAGAGCAGGATACGGAAAGTATGTGACATCATCCACACTTGACAAAAATCCCCAAGAGCTGATATACGAACGAAACAATTACGAAGCGACATTTCGGAATGATTTGGCAAAAGCCCAGTACTCTGTCATCATCGCAGTCCCAAAAGTAAAGTTCAAATACAAGCCAGTTATCATGTCAACACTTGCAAACATTATTCATAATGGCGTTACTGTGGCTGTACATATCAAAGAGGAAGGGGTTAATGAGATAGAACTTAAAAATACAGGAATGGATGTGGTGTGCAACAAGGAACAAACTCTGCAATGCGCCATCATTGACAAATCTATTGTCTGGTATGGGAACATAAACTTCTTTGGTTACAATTCGGAAACAAACAATGTTATGCGAATCGCTGACCACAAAATAGCCAACGAAATGATAGAAATACTATACTCAGACACTGGAAATGATGTAAATGGAGGTTAAATACGTTAAATCTTCACTTTTTTTGTATCTACACAGAATCCACACTGTCACTTTTCTATCGTTTAGAGCGTATGATGCTGATAATCAACTAATAATAGATGCAAAGGCTAAGACAATAAAGCCCGGCAAGAAGTCTTTCCTGCCGGGCTTTTTGTCAGTGCGACTTATTGATGATGGCTATCTTTTACAGCAATTCTGGAAGCTGGAAAAGCTTCACGCTGTTGCTGCCCTTGATGAGGATGTAGTGGTCGTGAGGCTGTGCTTCCTTGATGGCAGCCTTTACCTCTTCTACATCATGGAACTTGCGGTACTGGCAAGGGATATTCTGGAACTCGTCACCTACCAGCCAGACATTCTCCAAGCCGGCTTCCTGTAGTTGATCAACTACCTTCTGATGTTCCTCGTGACTTACCTCGCCAAGTTCGCCCATCTGTCCGAGAATCGCCATTTTGTTAGGTACGTCCATTAAGCGGAAATTCTCGATGGCAGCTGCCATGCTCGAAGGGTTGGCATTGTAGGCATCCACCACCAGCTTGTTGTGCGCCGTCTCTTCCAATTGCGAACGGTTGTTGCTTGGGATGTAATTCTCCAAAGCGTGGTCTATCTGTTGAGGCTTCACGTCGAAATGAAGACCAATGGTGATGGCGGCAAGCATATTGTCGATATTGTAAGAGCCGATGAGATGAGTCTGAACCTCATGCCAGTCGAAACTCTCGGTGCGCCAGCGGAACTTCAGAAAAGGAGCGCAAGAGATAACCTCGCCCCAAACATCGCAGCTGTCTTCCTTGCCGTAGGTGATGAGTCGGTTGATGTTGCGCTGGTCTGCCATCTCCATCAGATGCTCATTGTCGGCATTGATGAATACCAAAGCATCGCTGGCAGCAAGGAAGTCGTAAAGCTCGCCCTTGGTCTTCTTCACTCCCTCAAAACTGCCGAAGCCCTGCAGGTGGGCACGGCCCACGTTGGTAATCATGCCGCAGGTAGGTTCTACATATTCTACGAGTTTCTTGATGTCGCCAGGATGGGAAGCCCCCATTTCTACGACGGCAATCTCATTCTCTGGTGAGAGACGGAAGAGTGTCTTAGGTACGCCCACGTCATTGTTGAAGTTGCCCTGTGTGAACATCACGTTGTATTTCTCACCGAGCACGGCAGAGACCAGTTCCTTGGTCGTGGTCTTACCATTGGTTCCCGTGATTCCCACTATAGGAATATTGAAGTGGCGACGATGCTCACGGGCCAGTTCCTTGAAGGTGGTGAGACAATCCTCTACAAGGATGAATCGCTCATTGCCCTCCTGGGCATACTCTTTTTCGTCTACTATTGCACAGGCACAGCCTTTCTCCAAGGCCATGGCGGCAAACTTGTTGCCGTCGAACGAGGCACCCTTTAAAGCCAGGAAGATACTGCCCTCAGGACAGTCGCGGCTGTCGGTGGTAATCACCGGGTGCTTTTGGTAAATCTGATAGAGTTCTGAAATATCCATAGTTTATAACTATTGTTTTGACTGCAAAAGTACTTTAAATCGTGGACATATCAAACAATTTTCTTAAAAAAGCACGTTTTCTCGATAATTCTTTCTATTTTTGCAGAGATATTCTGCTGTCGAAGTCCTCTTTGCGCATGGGATTACGGAAGTGCTTGGGGTGTTTGGGCAGTAGAGCTTAAAAAAAAGAACAAAGGGAAAAATAACCTCGATGGAATATACAATAAATATTAAAGGTCGCCTCATGGATTTGGGAACCCCACAGGTGATGGGTATTCTGAACGTCACCCCTGACAGTTTCTATTCGGGCAGTCGCAAGCAGACAGAAGAGGAAATAGCCAATAGGGCAAACCAGATAATCGCAGAAGGAGGAAGCATCATCGATGTGGGAGCCTTCTCTACACGTCCCGGTGCCGATGAGGTGTCGGAAGAAGAGGAAGGGCGCCGCCTGAAATTTGCTCTCGATATAGTACGTCGTGAGCAACCCGATGTAGCCATTTCGGTAGATACTTATCGCCCAACCTTGGCACGCAAGTGCATAGAGGAATGGGGGGCCGATATCATCAATGATGTGTCAGAAGGTGGTATTACCGGTATAGCCAATGTGCCCTTGCAGCGGCAAGAGACTGAATGTCCGGAGATGTTTCGTGTGGTGGGCGAGCTGAAGGTACCTTATATATTAATGTCTGTGCAGCCCACGCTTGCCATGATGATGAAGGGCTTTGCCCGTGAGGTGCAGCAACTTCGCGATTTAGGAGCCAAGGATATCATTCTCGACCCTGGCTTTGGATTTGGTAAGGACCTTGCTCAGAACTATCAGATTTTTGCAGAGATGGAGAAGCTGAACGTCATGGAACTGCCCGTCCTCGTAGGCATATCCCGTAAGAGTATGATATACAAGTTGCTGGGAGGCGATGCCACAACCTCGCTCAACGGCACGTCGGTGCTCGATACAGTTGCCCTGATGAAGGGAACTTCTATTCTGCGTGTTCACGATGTGAAGGAAGCCGTAGAGGCAGTGAGAATCGTGGAAGCCATGAACAAGAAGGGGTGAAGTCGGGGATATTGGACTTTCCGTCAAACTTCATTAAACGTCAAAACAAAACCAATGTATGATTGAATTTGGAATAAAAGATGCGCTCGACATATTCTTGGTAGCCTCGTTGCTCTTCTATGTCTATCGCTTGATGAAGGAGTCGCGCTCCCTCAATATCTTTGTGGGCATCATGCTCTTTGTGCTAATCTGGCTTTTTGTGAGTCAGGTGTTGGAAATGCGTCTGTTGGGATCTATTCTCGACAAGTTGGTGAGTGTGGGAGTCATTGCCCTCATCGTCATCTTTCAGGAAGACATCCGTAGGTTCCTTTATGAGATAGGCTCTCAGAAAGGCATGCGCAGGTTTGTGCGCTTCTTCCGTTCCAATAAGGACGATGCCCGCGAGGTCGACAAGGAGACCATCATGCCCATCGTGATGGCCTGTATGAGTATGTCGAAGAAATACGTGGGAGCCTTGCTCGTTATCGAACGTGGCGTGCCGCTGAAAGACATCATGGATACTGGCGAGGAGATAGACGCGAAAATCAATCAGCGCCTCATCGAAAACATATTCTTCAAGAACTCGCCTCTTCACGATGGTGCCATGGTTATCTCTAACAAGCGCATCATGTCGGCGGGCTGTATACTTCCTGTAAGCCATAACCTTGATATTCCTAAGGAGTTGGGGTTGCGCCACCGTGCTGCCCTTGGTATTTCTCAGAGCAGTGATGCCATAGCTGTCATCGTGTCGGAAGAAACCGGCCGCATCAGTGTAGCCATTAAGGGTGAGTTCCGGTTGCGCCTTTCTGCAGAAGAACTGGAGAGTATTTTGACTCAAGAGATGATGTAATTGTGTGAAGAGTGAAGCACGTAAACCTTTACGCTACAGAATATCTTCGGTTTTAGCTTTTTTTACACAATTTAATAAGGGTTATTTAAAAGAAAATATGTACTTTTGCAAAGTCGATATGGCAAAAAGACGAATTTCTAAATGAGCCAGCCTAACATACCGACAAATCTACTAATGACAACAAATATTTAAACTATAAAAATAAAATGGACTTATTACAGCAAATTGTAGCTCGCGCTAAAGCAGACAAGCAGCGCATCGTGCTCCCTGAAGCAGAAGAGGAGCGTACATTGAAAGCAGCCGATAAAGTTTTGGCTGATGACATTGCAGACATCATCCTCATCGGTAACCCTGCCAACATTAAGAACCTTGCAGCACAGTGGGGTCTTAATAACATCGACAAGGCTACTATTGTTGATCCGGAAAACAATCCTAAGGCTGAGGAGTATGCAGAGAAGCTCGCTGAACTTCGCAAGAAGAAGGGCATGACAGTAGAGCAGGCCCGTGAGCTCGTAACCAAGAACAACCTCTATCTCGGTTGTATGATTATCAAGACCGAGGGTGCTGATGGTCAGATTTCAGGTGCATTGAGTACAACTGGTGACACCTTGCGTCCTGCTCTTCAGATTATCAAGTGCTCTCCAGGTATTACCTGTGTCAGTGGTGCCATGTTGCTCATCTCAGACCAGAAGCAGTATGGTCAGGATGGCGTAGTGGTGATGGGTGACGTTGCTGTAACTCCAAACCCTACAGCAGACCAGCTTGCTCAGATTGCCTATACAACAGCTCAAACAGCTCAGTCAGTAGCTGGTATTGCTGATCCTCAGATTGCCATGTTGAGCTTCTCAACCAAGGGCAGCGCCAAGGATGCCATCAACAAGGAGACTGGTAAGAGCGTATATATTATAGATAAGGTGAAGGATGCAGTTGCTATCGCTAAGGAGAAGTTCCCGGAGCTTCATCTCGATGGTGAGCTTCAGGCCGACGCAGCCCTCGTTCCTGAGGTAGCAGCCAAGAAGGCTCCAGGTTCTGATGTAGCTGGTAAGGCTAATGTGTTGGTAGTTCCTAACCTCGAGGTTGGTAATATCGGTTATAAGCTCGTCCAGCGTTTGGGCGGTGCTATTGCCATTGGTCCTATCCTTCAGGGTATCGCACGCCCCGTAAACGACCTTTCTCGTGGTTGTTCAGTAGACGATATCTACTATATGGTAGCTATCACTGCTTGCCAGGCACAGGATGCAAAGAAGGCTTAATAAGTGAAGAGTGAAGAACGAAGAGTAAAGAATCCGATGCCCTTCGTTCTTCAAATAAATATTAAACATTAAAAAGTAAACATTACAATGAAAGTATTGGTTCTGAACTGTGGTAGTTCATCTATTAAGTACAAGTTATATAACATGGATGATGAGTCAGTTTTGGCTCAGGGTGGTGTAGAGCGTATCGGTCTCGACAACGCATTCATCAAGGTGACATTGCCAAACGGTGAGAAAAAGCAGATTATGCACGACATGCCCGATCATAAAGAGGGCGTCAATTTTGTATTCAAGTGCTTGCTCGATCCAGAGATTGGCGCCATCAAGGACCTGAAGGAAATCGATGCTGTTGGACACCGTGTCGTACAGGGTGGTGACAAGTTCAATGAGAGTGTTGTCGTAGACAAGAGTGTAGAGGACGGAATTGAGGAACTTTGCGACCTCGCTCCTGTTCATAACGCAGGTCACCTCAAAGGTATCCGTGCCGTAGATGCTTTGATGCCTGGTACTCCTCAGGTATGTGTCTTTGACAATGCATTCCATAGTACCATGCCTGACTACGCTTATCTTTATGCCATTCCTTACGAGTTGTACGAGAAGTATCACGTTCGTCGCTATGGTTTCCATGGTACATCACACCGCTATGTATCCAAGCGTGTATGCGAGATTCTTGGTCTCGATCAGAACAATTCTAAGATCATCACTTGCCACATTGGTAATGGTGGTTCTATCGCTGCTGTATTGAACGGCAAGGTAATGGATACTTCTATGGGCTTGACTCCATTGGCTGGTCTGATGATGGGTTCACGTAGTGGTGACATTGATGCTTCTGCTGTTACCTACCTGATGGACAAGTTGAATATGAAGCCCCAGGAAATGGCAGACTTCCTGAACAAGAAGAGTGGTGTGCTCGGTATCACAGGCATTTCTTCGGATATGCGTGATATAGAGAAGGCTGCCAACGAGGGCAACGAGAAAGCACTTCTTGCACTCCGCATGTACGAGTATCGCATCAAGAAGTACATTGGTGCTTACGCTGCTGCTATGGGTGGTGTTGATGCCATCGTATTTACAGCAGGTGTAGGTGAGAACCAGACCGATCTTCGTGAGAATTCTTGCAAGGGTCTCGAGTTCTTGGGCATCAAGATCAACAAAGAAGTTAACGATACCATCCACGGCAAGGAGGCTGTTATTTCTACCGACGACAGTAAGGTGAAGGTAGTAGTAGTTCCTACCGACGAGGAAATTGTTATCGCCCGCGATACAATGGAATTGGTAAAGTAAGAATATAAGTAAAGAGTGAAGAACGAAGAGTGAAGAATCATACAGCCTGTAAGGCAATAATGGATTTGAATCCTTCTCTCTTCACTCTTTTCGCTTTATTTCTGCACTTTTACTCCATTCCCTTACGCACCTTTTAATATATAAAATTCTATCAACATGAAAACAAAGATTGTTACATTCGGCGAAATTATGATCAGGCTTTCCAAACCTGGTTACCAACGCTTGTTTCAGGGACGCAATTTTGAAGGAAACTATGGTGGCAGTGAAGCTAACGCTGCGGTGTCCTTAGCCTTTATGGGCGATAATGTGGAATATGTTACCCGTGTGCCTTATGGTCCTTTGGGTGATGCTGCTCTTATGCATCTTCGCGAATATAATCTCAATGTTTCTCATGTTGTGAAAGGAGGTGACCGTCTTGGTACCTACTATTTCGAGGAAGCTGTGGCCATGCGCAACTCCCGTGTTGTGTACGACCGCAAGGACTCTTCTTTCTATACTCTCAAGCGCGGAATGATCAAATGGGACAAGGTGCTTGAAGATGCAGGCATCTTCCACTGCTCAGGAATTACCTGTGCCATCAGCCGCGATGCCATGGAAACAACGATGGACGCCATCGAACTGGCAGTAAAGAAAGGACTCACCATCTCTTGTGATATCAATTATCGTAAGAATCTCTGGGGTTATGGACTCCAGCCTCGCGATGTGCTCTATCGCATGATGCAGTATAGCGACATTATCTTCGGCGATCAGAACGAGTGGGAGGTAGCCAGTGGCGAGAGGCATATACCTTTCGAGGCTTTGGATGCTGATTACGAGATGGACAGAGAGGCTTATCTTGCTTATTTCCGCCGTATGCACCAGTTCTTCCCTAAGTGCAAGAAAATGGTAATGGCTGTAAGAAACCAGATAGCCAGCAGTCATCACACCCTTACTGGTGTGCTCTATGACACACAGACAGACACCCTTTACACCACAAAGATTTACGACATACAGCCCATCATAGATCCTATGGGAGTAGGCGATGCTTTCATTGCAGCTTATCTGCATGCCAACCTCAAGTGGGCAAATGACAATCAGAAATGTCTCGATTTCTCGCTCTCAGCAAGTGCACTGAAGAACACGGTGCCTGGCGACCAGAATCTGGTAAGCGAAGAAGAGATTATAGTCAACATGACATCGTCGGGCGGGCGCATACAGAGATAACCCTCTCCGACTTGAATAACTTGAAAACACATCGGAAACAATCTACGAAACAAACAAAACTAATCTATTTAAGGTGATGATATCAACAAACAAACCTGCTTTCAGATGCAGTGACGAAACCTTTAATGAAATATGGAGAGTGTGTGAGCGTTCAGTATGGCAGCATCCCGGTCAAGATCCTGTCACAGCCCATGCGGACTCCATGGCCGACCATACCTTTTATTGGTTTCTAAGCATATATGAACATTATCTATACACGGGCAACGAGCGCTGTGTACGTAAGGCTTATCCTCGTATGCGAAAGTTTATAAACTATTGTCTTTCTCATACCGACTCCAATGGGATGATTCAGATAAAGTCAGACGATCAAGTCTTTGTCGACTGGTTGCCTGAGAATAGAGATAGGAGAGGCTTGCGGTCTTTCGAGCAAATCCTCTACTGCAAGAGTTTGGAAGATATGGCGCAGTGTGCCCATTTGTTGGGAAGGAAAGCCGATGAGGAACGTTATTTCGCACATTTCACCCATCTGCGTAAGCAGATTCTGCCTTCTTTCTGGAACGAGAAACGACAGGCTTTGGTTCATCGTGTTGTCGATGGACGACGTAGCAGGCTTATTACCCGTCACTCCAATGTCTTTGCTATTTTCTTCGATTACTTTACCGAAGCTCAGAAGCAGGAGGTGGCATCGACTGTTATCAACAATCCTTCCGTCAAGCCTTTCACATCGCCTTTTATGCAGTTCTATGAGTTGGCTGCCCTTTGCTCGTTGGGTAACCTGTCGCAGGTACTTGAGCGAATCAGGAAGCTATGGAATAGTAGTCTCCTCAAGGCCCAACTGTCATCGCCAGAGGCTGAGGTCGATGAGAAACTGTGTTATGCCTGGGGTATTTGTTTTCTCTATCTTTTTGGCAGGTATTTCTTGGGTGTCAAGCCTGTGAAACCAGGCTATGAGGAGTTCGAGATACGTCCCGAATTGGGAGGTTTGGAGTTTATAGAGGGAAAGATTCCTTTACCAAAGGGTGAGATCTCGGTTTATAGAAATGCTGACCTGATACGCATTCAGGCGTCATCGGGAAGTGGCTATTTGTATTTCTCTTCCTCCCTTCCTCCCAAAGCAAGCCGGGGAGAGATAGAAAAGTTTATCGGTAAGAACCAATATCGTCTCTGGATAGATGCAGGCGATGAGGTTGGTGTCACATTAACTCAGTCTCCATCTTCTAAAACGACCTAAGAACTAATCACTTTTACTATCTGTTTTCTGATATCAGTCCTTCCAAAAATAAAAAAATGCAGAAAAGATGTTTTTTTTCATTTTTTGAGGGACCTTTGTCGTGTCTTCCTCGTTATATTCATGATTAGTAAATTATTTAAAAATAAATCTATTCATCTATTAACATGAGTGTAATGAAGAAACAACTTCGGTCAAGGTTTCTGGCAATGATGATTCCTTTGACCCTGTTATTTGTCTTCGTAGCACAGTCAGCCTATGGCGCGAACCCTACGAAGAAGTTGCTAACGCTTAGTTTTAACAAGACTCCATTGGCTACAGCCTTGAAGGCGGTGGAGAAAAAATCAGGCTGTAAGGTGCTTTTCACCTACGACGAGGTTCAGTCTTATCATGTAACAGCCACTGTTAAAAAAGAGCCTTTGACACATGCCATGACAGCTATTCTCAAGGGTTTGCCATTCCAGTATAAGTTGAATGGCAACTTTGTTATTGTCAGCAAGAATGCTCAGGCTGCAGTTCAGCCAGCCCAAAAGGCAGCAGGCAACAAAGTCTTCGGTGTGATTGTCGACGAGGAGGGTGAGCCATTGATTGGTGTAACCGTTCGTATTAAGGGCACCGGTAAGGGCACTATCACTAACTTTGATGGTGAGTTTTCCTTGGAGGACGACAACCGCAAGACTCCTTTGCTCTTCTCTTATATCGGTAAGGAGGATATCGAGAAACTGCCTGTTTATGGTAAGAGCATGAAACTTGTGATGAAAGACTCGCAGGTGGGTAAGAAGCTCGATGAAGTGATCGTTGTAGGTTACGGTACGATGAAGAAGCGCGACGTAACTGGTTCTATTTCTTCTATCAGTTCTAAGGAGATTGAGAACAAGATGGCTACCAACGTGTATGAGGCATTGCAGGGTAGCACTGCCGGTGTGCAGGTCGTTTCTGGCTCAGGTCAGCCCGGTGAGTCTTCTACTATCAAGGTGCGTGGTACCTCTACCTTTTCTTCTGAGGGTGTTTCACCTCTTTATATTGTAGACGGTGCCCCGATGGAGAGCATCGATGACATCAACCCAAGTGATATTGTTTCTGTGGAAGTGCTCAAGGATGCTGCCTCTGCTGCTATCTATGGCTCTCGTTCTGCCAATGGTGTGATCATCGTGACTACTCGTGGTGGTCAGGAAGGCAAACCAGAGATCAACGTAAAGTATTATCACTCTTGGGGCAAGCTCTCTCACAAGATCCCTCAGGCTAACAGAGCAGACCGCCTGTTTTATGATCAGGCACGCAGAAATTACTTCCTGACTTATGGTGGTGGTAATCCAGATCAGAGTATGGACATCTTGCAGGATCCATACAACTACTTCTTCAATGTAGATAACGACTATCTCGATATGATCACCCAGGTGGGTAACAAGGACGAGGTTGACGTAAGTATAGGTGGTGGTTCTAAGGCGCTGAAGTATTTTGTCAATACCGCATACTATAATGAGCGTGGTATTATCGATAATACAGGCTATCAGCGTTTCAGCACCCGCGTCAATGCAGACTATTCGCCCAGCAAGTGGCTGAGCATGGGTAGCCGCATGTCTTTGTCTTATTCCAAGAAGGAAGGTGTGAACGAGGGTCAGTTGCTCAGTTCTGTGCTCAGCCGTCGTCCTTACTTCAACACGACCTATTCTGACGGCTCTATAGTAGGTGTGTTTAATGGTCAGAAGAACCCTGTGGCTCTGATTAATAACACTACCGACTTTACCAATTCGTATAAAGCTAACTTCTATCAATATTTCAACTTTAAGTTCAACAAGCATCTGTCGTTCCGCACCAACATCAATGCCAACTTCTATCTCGACAAGCGTAAGAAATTGATTCCAAGTTTGATTACAGATGAGTGGCAGAAGAGCAACAACGGTTACTCTTACAATTACTTGAACTGGAACTGGATGAACGAGAACTACTTTACTTACACACGTAATTGGGGTGCTCATCACTTCACGGGTATGGCAGGTATGAGCGTTCAGAAATGGTATTATGAAAATGAGAATATTGCTGGTATGAATGCTTCTACCGACTATATTTATACCCTGAACGCTTTTGCCGCCAACCTCGACCTTTCTGCAACAGGCAGTGTGGAAACTCGCCACTCTTTGGCTTCTTTCTACACACGTATCACTTACGACTACTTGCGTCGTTATTTGTTGACACTGAATGTTCGCCGAGACGGTTCTTCACGCTTTGCCAAGAACAATAAGTGGGGTAACTTCCCATCAGCTTCTTTCGGTTGGCGTTTCTCTGACGAGAAGTTTATGAAGGGTGCCCGTAAGGTAATGACCGATGGTAAGATTCGTGTCTCTTATGGTGTTACTGGTAACCAGAGTATCGGAAACTACGAGTATGTTTATTCTTATACGCCAAGCAATATCTATGACGGTGTGGGTGGTGTGAAACCAGCCCGTATCGGTTCTTCAGATTTGAAGTGGGAGGAGACACGTCAGTTTGACTTGGGTCTCGACCTCAACTTCTTCAACAACCGTTTGGTTGTAACAGCAGACTACTACTATAAATATACAGACGGATTGTTGGCTAACTATCAGTTACCAAAGGAAACAGGTTTCTCTTACATCCGCAAGAACATTGGTGAGATTAGCAACCGTGGTTTCGAGCTCTCTATCTCTGGTGACATCATCCGTAAGAAGAACCTGACTTGGAATGCTTCTTTCAATATTTCCGGCAACAGTAATACTGTGGAGAAGCTTGCTGAGGGCAAGGCCTACATGGAAGGTGATATCTGGTGGATGCAGGAAGGTGGTCACATCGGCGACTTCTATGGCTTTAAGTGCTTAGGCGTGTTCCCATACGATGAGAGCAATGCCTTTACCTCCGACTGGAAGCAGTTGACTCCAGTATTCGAGAATGGCGTGTTCCAGTATAAGTATCTCTTGAATGGTCAGGAGTATACCGGCGAGGTTCACAAGAAGAGACTGCCTAACGGACAGGCTTTCCGTGGCGGTGACTACAACTGGGCTGAGCCTGCTGGCACTGAGAATGGTATTATCGACGATAATGATCGTATGGTTATCGGCAATGCAATGCCCGACGTAACCGGTGGTTTCAATACCAGCGTAAAGTGGAAGAACTTCAATCTCTATCTGGGCTTCTATTACTCCATCGGTGGCAAGATCTACAATGCCGCAGAGAACAACCGCAACATGTTCAAGTATGATGGTACAACCCCATCACCTTATACTATATACAACATGTGGCTAAAGCCTGGTGATAATGCTCTTTATCCTCGTCCTTTCAACGATGAGTATAACAACGGACGTATGGGCAACTCTTTCTATCTGGAAGATGCTTCCTTCGTTCGCCTGTCAAATGTGCGTCTCTCTTACGACTTGCCTCAGGCATTGTCGAAGAAGCTCTTCATGAAGAGACTCAATGTGTATTTCTTTGCAAACAATGTGTTGACTTGGACTAACTATTCTGGTTTCGATCCAGAGTTCTCTACTTCTAACCCATTGCAGATTGGTAAGGACTCTTATCGCTATCCAAGAAAGCGCGAGTTCGGTGTTGGATTTAATGCAAACTTTTAATAGATACAACTATGTTTAAGATAAACAGAATCATATATTTGCTTTTCGCCATGACTATGCTCTGCAGCTGTAATAGTTTCTTGGAGGAAGATACTATCAGCGAGGTGCCAGCAGATAAGATGTGGCAGACAGCGCGTGATGCGAAAGCCGGCGTGAACGAAATTTATGGTCTCTTCCGTCAGACCATGCGCGAGAATTATTTCTATTGGGGTGAGTTCCGTTCGGACAATGTAGCTCCAGGTGCACCTGTTATGGCAGACCAAGCTCGTGTTATCAACAACCTGATGTCTACCGATGAGAGATGTGCCAAGTGGACCAACCTCTATGCTATGATCAATCAGGCCAATCTCTGCATCAAGTATGTGCCTCAGATTGATATGCCCGACGTCAGTGACCGCAACGACTGCTTGGGACAGGCTTATGCTATGCGTGCCTTGGGTTATTTCTATGCTTTGCGTGTATGGGGCGATGTGCCACTGTTCACCGAGCCTATAGAAACAGAAGAACAAGACCTTTACCATCCTCGTACTGATGCTCAGTATATCTTGGAGAACGTCATTGTCCCAGACCTGAAGCAGGCAGAAAAGCTCATCAACCGTAATAAGAACTATGAGCGCAAGCGCATTTCTATTATTGGTGTTTGGGCTATCCTTGCCGATGTGTATATGTGGATGGGCAACTACTCTGATGCCGATCAGACCATCGAAAAGATGAAGTCTATCGATTATAAGGGTGCTAAGTTTATGCAGCTTGCTCCTACCATCCAGTCATGGCGCTCTATGCTGACTGAGGAGTTGAACCGCAAGCCTTCTGACAACACTCCTGATAACGATGAGTACACCACAAAGGAACTTATCTTCTTGATCCACTTTGATATGGACGAGGTAGGTGCCAATGGCTATAGCTATATGTATCAGTGGTTCTCTGGCTCAGGTAATCGTGCAGCAGTCTTGTCTAACAAGTTTATGGATATCTTCAATCAGGAGGATATGCAGGGTGACTTGCGCAAGGATTTGGTTTCTAAAGACTATCAGAATGGTTACGAGTTGAGAAAGTTTATGGCTGGCGACATCAGTAACTCTCTCAACAAGACTTGCGAGATCGCTTATCCTATCTATCGCTACTCTGATATGATTCTGCTCCAGGCTGAAGCTAAGGCTCGCATGGGTAAGTGGGACGAGGCTCTTGAACTTGTAAAGCAAATCAGAGATCGTGCAGGTCTGCAGACACCTCTGTCAACAGAGTTCTCTTCTGAAGATGAAATCGTAGAGTTCATCCTCCGTGAGCGTCAGGTTGAACTGGTAGGCGAGGGGCGTCGCTGGTTTGACTTGCTGCGTACAGGTAAGTGGAAGGCTGTGATGGGTCCTATCAATGGCCTTAAGGAAGATGGAAACGAAGTGTTCCCTATTCACTTCTCTCACATTATTGAGAATCCGAAAATTAAACAGAATACCTATTACGGTGAATAAAAAACAAGCAGACGTATGAAAAAGTTATTATATAACATCTCATTGGTCGGCATCCTGATGATGTTGCTGTCCTCTTGTGATCTGGACTTGCAGACCGACTATGATTACAACCAAAAGGTGGATGATCCACATATCAATATGACAGCATGGGAGTATGTCACCTCCAACGATGAAAACCTCTCCCTGCTGAAGGAAGCGCTGGAGTACACAGGAGTAGACGAGTTCTACAAGCAGACAGAACACCAGTATACATACTTGTTGCTTAACAATACAGCTATGAAGGCTTTCATGGAGAATAAGGGTGTTACCGATATTCACGACTGCGACATGCAGGAGTTGAAGAATCTGTTGCTCTATCACATCATTTCGGGCCGTTACAGTTCTTATGGTGAGTTGGATGTTGAGCCTCGATATGTTATCACTCTGCTTGAAGGTGAGGAGGGATTGATGACTATTAATGTATGGAAGAACCCATGGCAAGCAGCTGTAGGCAAGATTGTTATCAACCAAACTGGTAGCAATGGTAAGTCTCATCAGTGCAAGTCTGTTACTACCAACATCATGCCTACCAATGGCGTGATGCACATCTTCGACGATTATAGTTACTACAAAAAATAGCAGTCTTATGAAACATAGCATATTATATATGATGGCATTCCTGCTCATGGCAGTTTGCTCTTGCAGCAGTGATGATGCAGTGGATGCTGAGGCTCCATCGGTACAATTCCCTTTGGAACAATTGAATGTCGACTTGAATACTGTTGACAACCTGCCAATTATCGCTGTTATCCAGTCGAAGGCAGGTTTGGCACAGGTAAACATTGATATCAATACAGCTGAGGATGGCGTGATACGTTATAAGAGTATCACCGAGTTCTACAATGTTCACAACTACAGTTTGGCAGAGAGTCCTGAGTATAAGGTGGGTTACACATCTGTTACGGTAGAGGCTATCGACAGACAGGGACAGAAGGTGACAGCTGAGATGCCTATCACCGTTAAGGGTATCATGGCTCGTCCTGTCATTACATTCAATCCGGGTGAGATTGTTTACGACGAGATGGAGGAGAACCCAGTGATTCCTCGTACTACTTTCACCGTAGAGTCGGAGGCAGGACTCAAGTCTGTTGAGGCTATTCTGGTTTCAAAGGATGGACAGGAAACGCTGAAGAAGGATGAAGATTTGAATGGTGTAATTTCTTACTCTTTCGACGAGATGATCGAATATAAAGAGGGTGATAAAGGTGTTAAGGTGATTGCCATAGACACTTATGGCAATGCTACGATTGCTACCTTGCCTGTTACTTACAAGATTGTTCCTGTTCCTGTGGTCACTCTTGATGTAAAAGCTCTGTCTGCGGAGTCGGGAAAGGATGTCAACTTCCCTGTTTCGGTGACTTCTCTCCGTGGCTTGAAGTATATTGATATCTTCTTAGTAGAAGGCGAAAAGACCACACTAGCCAAGCGCGTGACTCTTTCTGGTGAGAAAGAATACAATAAGTCGGTTGCTATCAAGCTTACACAGGCTACATCGCATGTTCAGGTAGTTGCTTCTGATGGTCGTGAGGGTAAGGAAAGTTCAGCTATGCGCCCTGTATTTGTAGATATGAGAGTTGCTACTGCTAATATTGGTAGCCATCCACTCGCAAACTTGGGACATAAGGATTATGAAAATGCCTTTGGTATGTTCTCACTCAAGGATATGAGATCTTATACCGTAGACTATGCCCTTGAGAGTGCCGATAATGCTAAGAATATCGACTTTAAGTTCTATAGCTTCGGTGGTAGTGCTATTCCTCGTCTTTACTCTATGGATAATCAGGAGAAAGATTCCGAGTACAAGGGTACTTCTGGCAATCTGAAGGCGATAGCTGTCAAGAACCAGACTCGCTTCAAGATTGTGAATGATGAGTTCGACTACGACCATGCAACTCTTACTTCTATCAAGAAGATTAACGCTGGCTCTATCTCTACCCTTAATTCCGCAACACTATAATTTAACTTTATTTATAAGTTCCTGAGCAACAAAAAGTTGCCCAGGATTTTGCCATGTCAGAATTTTCACTTATCTTAGTGTTGCAAAAAGAAAACAAGCAAAACTCTAATATGACATGGCAAAAATACAAATTAAATCTGAGAAACTCACACCTTTTGGAGGAATTTTTTCAATCATGGAGAAATTTG